>JGI24023J19991_10000002_pt1 | contig 152688 bp, 145 predicted proteins | sample Cruoilmetagenom1_FD_19991 | JGI IMG/M metagenome (IMG submission 19991)
GGGATCAGCCATAAATGCGCGTGAGTGTGGCGGGCGACACCCGCATGTAATAGAGCGAGAGGCAGGCCAGATTGCGCGCCATGCGAGCGAAATACCCATCCCGCTTGTAACGCACGGCACTCGTCACGGCCTTTGAACGCATCATCACGAGACGTCTTCGCCCGAGGCGGCGCACAAGGTCGACGTCTTCCATCAAGGGCAGCGGGCGATAGCCCCCAAGGGACGAGTAAAGGCGCTTGGGGATCAACAGCCCCTGATCGCCATAGGGAATGCGGAACAGGGCGCAGCGCAATCCGACAAACGCCTCAAGCATGCGTGGTTTGGCGCCAAAGTCGTCGAGCGCGAAGGAGAATGCAGCCGCCGCCAGGGGCCGCGCGCCTGAGTCCACGCGCTCCATGAAGGTCGCCGCCTCCTGCTCCCAACCGGACTGCAGAACCGTGTCGGCATGCAGAAACAACAGCCAGTCGGAGCGCGCATGGTCCGCACCGGCAGCAAGCTGCGTACCCCTACCCTTTTCGCTAACGACGAATTCCGCACCGGCGATATCGGCGATTTCGGACGTGCCGTCCTCAGACCCCCCGTCGGCAATGACCACCTCGCGCACCAGACCCTGCACGGTCGCGGGCACTAGCGCGCTGAGCGTCGCCGTCAGTCCCGCTTCGGCATCGAGTGTCGGTATGACAACGGAAATCATGGGCGCGGATAATAGCGTTTGCGGCACAGGCGGCAAGGCACGCACGCGCACGGCAAGGCAAGGCAAGGCAAATTGCTTGACTGATATCGTAGTATTCCGAGAATGCTCTAGTTAGAAAGCGGAGAATCAATTCGACCACTGTTCAATTGTACAATCAAATATCGCGGTGTTGTCGACGGGAAACCGGGCGTGAGGGAGGTATAGGGGAACGTTAGCTGCACGATAATAGAAAATCCTATGCAACAACTAAGTTGATGACGAACATTTTCAATCTCGATTGGGCTTGGCTGGCGATACCGGCTTCCTCCACATTATTGCTTGTTATATTACAATATTTTCGCTTTAAAACGGGATATAACAGAGAAATGTGCTTGATATTATCTCTTGGCTTTTTCCCGTTGTTACTATTTTTAAATTTTAATCTGACAATAATATTTGCAATGTTTTCGAAGTTTGGATTTTTCCATGTTTTTGAGTTATTTTTACTTTACGGTCCGCAGTATTTTTTTCTATTTATATTATCAATTATGTTATCAATATTGTATATGCGCAGAGATAGAAATACCGAACGTAGTTCTGTATCGTACTGGTCTATTTTTGGGTTATATTTTGTATTGCATATATGTGGGATGTATTGGTCTTACATTATCTCCAATTTTGACTCTTGAACAATTACGGTCAATTACGAATTGCGGTGACAGTTTACTGAATCAGCCTCCAGCCTTCGGTTTCGGTCCCCGTTTCCTCGGCGCAAGCGCACAGCATTCTCATCTTGCCGCCGAACTGGGAATAGTTGAACAAATCACTTCTATCATCATTGCGCCTTATGGCGGGCAGGAAGAAATGTTCCAGGACCTCAAATCACAAGTCTTACCGGATCAAACCATCAAGTATCTCGGCATGGTCGACGGGAAGACAGGCGTCAGGGAGGTTTGAGGCAAATGAAATTTCCCGGTATTGCGGATGTTTTGAGGGCAGGCTTGTCAGATCTGACGATTGTTTTTTATCAGTTTGTTACTGGAAAAGGGCTAATAGATGCAGAAGAAGAAAAAAACATTTTAAGGCAGGTTTTTGGTGTATTTGTTTACAACAAGAAATATTGGATAAACACAGTTATATCTACAAGATTTATGACATTTCTAATATTGACTTTTAATGTCTTTATAGCCGTTTTATCTCCATTAGATTATCGTGGTTATGAATATTTTAATACCAATTTTTTTGAAACATCACTAAATATCACATTTTACTTCTCAATATACTATTTGATTATATTTTACTTGAAAATAGATAACAAAATATTATACACAGCAACCTGTGCGGTTGCACTTATTATTTCTCTCCTCTTATTCATATCAAATTATCAATTAAATTTCTTTTGCATTATTGTTGCTTTCTTCTATGGAAATGCTCTACTTAAGATCATTCTCGGAGCGACCTCTGACCTTAGACAAGTTGACAGTTTACTTAACAGCGATGATGGCCATCGCGGCGGTACGGACTGATCTACAATTAAGTTAACTGTCCCCGAACTCTAAATCTCCCGCCCCTTCAGAACCTTGCGGATCATCAGCGCATTCGTCTTCGCACCCGCCATGTTCGGGTGGACCTCAAGCGCGGCCTCGAAGGCGACCAAAGCCTTCTCCAGATCCTCGAGTTTGGCGTAAACCAGACCGCGCCCGGACAGTGCACCGAAATGGCGCGGCTCCAGCGCCAGCGTCTTTTCGATGTCCGCCAAGGACGCATCGAAATTCCCCAGCAGATAGTGGAGCGTGGCGCGCTTGTTCCACCCTTCCGCGAAGTCAGGCGCGATCTCGACAATCCGGTCAAATGTTTTGAGGGCTTCCGGGTTGTTGCCGCTGTTCATGCGATCGATGCCGGCCTCCAGAAGCGGTTTGACCTTCTCGTCCGGCGTCTCGAGCCATATGGCCCAGATCTGTTGCTCGGCGGAAATCGCCTCAATGCCCTCCGAAACCTTCAATTGCGCAAACAGGTCATTCAGGCGCGCATCGGACTGATCCGCCAGGGATTGTCTGGCAAATGCGACCAGGCCGCATATCAGGCAGAATATCTGTAACCACCGCATGGGCGCGAGTTTAGTACAGGTTGCGCCTGCACCAAAACCAGCTCGTGATCACAGGCCCGGCAATTTTGTTCTTGATTTGTTCTCTCTGCAGGGTAAGATGCGCAAATGGACCTGCAGCCCCCGCATAACCCGCCGGTCCGCAAGACGGCGGCGCTCGAACCGGACGCGATCCCGGCCGGGCGCCGCCGTGGCCGGGGTTCCCTGTCGAACCGGTCCGGGCGCTTCGAGGCGGAAGTGCGAAGCGAGGCCGACGATGGATGGGAGAGCCTCCAGGATCTTGAGGCTTTTTCGACATACGTTCAGGAGGAGCGGGCGAAAAGCATCATCTCCACCAATGACTCCCCCGATATCGGCTTTGACCGGTCGGTCAATCCCTATCGCGGATGCGAGCATGGTTGCGTCTATTGCTATGCGCGCCCGACGCACGCTTTCCTCGGCCTCTCGCCGGGGCTTGATTTTGAGAGCAAACTCTTCGCCAAGGTGAATGCGCCGGAACTGCTGGAGCGTGAACTCGCGGACCCGAACTATGCGGTGAAGATGCTGGCGCTCGGCACCAACACCGACCCCTATCAGCCGACCGAACGGCGCTACCGCATCACGCGGCGACTGCTCGAAGTGCTTGAGCGGACCGGACACCCCGTCGGCATTGTCACCAAGTCGGCGCTGGTGCTGCGGGACAAGGATATTCTTGTCCGGATGGCGAAACGCGGCCTCGCCAAGGTTGCGATATCCGTTACCACGCTTGACCGAAAACTCGCCCGGACCATGGAACCGCGCGCATCGACACCGGAGAAGCGCCTGGCGGCACTTGAAGAACTCTCAGCCGCCGGCATCCCGACGGCCGTAATGGTGGCGCCCGTTATTCCGGCCCTCAACGATCCGGAGATTGAGAAAATCCTGACCCGGGCGCAGGCTGCCGGAGCGCGCGAGGCCGGTTATGTGGTTCTGCGCCTGCCGCTCGAAATCAGTGATCTGTTCAAGGAGTGGCTGGAAGAGAACGCGCCAAACCGCGCAAAACGGGTCATGTCGTTGGTGCGCTCCATGCGCGGCGGCAAGGACTATGACGCAAAATGGGGCAAACGCATGCGCGGACAAGGACCCTATGCCTGGCAGATCGGCCGGCGGTTTGAACTTGCAACAAAGCGTCTGGGGCTTAACGCACGGAGGTTCGATCTCAGGGCTGACCTGTTCAAGCCACCTGTCCTGCCGGGTCAGCAGTTGTCGTTGTTCTAACCTCTGCACGCACTCTCTTTTGCTTTTGGATTTGCGCTCCCTTCCCTCGTCGGGGCATGCTTTTGCACATGCGGGGCCATGGCGAATCAGATTCAGAACCCAATGTCGAACATGAGCTGGCTCTGAGCCGGCGCCATGGCGGTCCGGTTGCCGGCATCGACGAAGCCGGGCGCGGCCCTTGGGCGGGGCCGGTGGTTGCGGCGGCAGTCGTATTCGATTTCGACCGCATCCCGCACGGCGTCAACGACTCCAAGAAACTGAGGGAACCCGCGCGCGAGACGCTTTTTTCGCTCATTATGGAATCAGCCCATGTTGGCGTCGGCATCGCGGACGTCCAGCGCATCGACCAGGACAATATCTTGCAGGCCACCCTTTGGGCGATGGCGCAAGCTTGCGCCGCACTGTCGCAAGCACCTGCCTGCGCGCTGATCGACGGCAACAAATGCCCCGAACTGCCCTGCCCCGCGCAGTCTCTGATCAAGGGCGATGCGCTTTCTTCAAGCATTGCCGCCGCCTCGATCATCGCCAAAGTCACCCGCGACCGGATTATGGCTGATCTCGCGCGGGCCCACCCGGCCTATGGCTGGGAGCGCAACAAGGGTTACGGGACACAGGAGCATGCCAGCGCTCTTGCCAGCTTTGGCGTCACCGCGCACCACCGCCGATCATTCAAGCCCATACAGGCCGTGATCACCCAATCCTTGGCGCGCAAGGCCGGTTAAGCCGCCCTTTACCTTGATCACTGCACACTAAGGCATCAGGATAATCGAACCCGAGTGACCCTGTGTTGGGTCAAGTCTCGCGTATCGGGGGATGTGCAGATGAGTATGCGTAAACGGCAGAGCGCCGGACCGGCTCTCGACCGGATCATTGTGGGTGATTGTGTGGAGGAGATGCGCGGCCTGCCCAAGGCGTGCGCCGACCTCATTTTTGCCGACCCGCCCTACAACCTCCAGCTCGAAGGCGAGTTGATGCGTCCCAACAATACGCGCGTGGACGGGGTCGACAACGACTGGGACAAATTCAGCGATTTCGCAACATATGACGCCTTTACACGCGACTGGCTCACCGCCAGCCGCGACCTTCTCAAGCCTGACGGCTCGCTCTGGGTCATTGGCAGCTATCACAACATCTTTCGCGTCGGCTCGGTATTGCAGGACCTCGGTTTCTGGATCCTGAACGATGTCATCTGGCGGAAAACCAATCCGATGCCGAATTTCCGCGGGCGGCGTTTCACCAACGCGCATGAGACGCTGATATGGGCCGGGCGCAGCGCGGACAGCAAATACACCTTCAACTACGAAGCCATGAAGGCACTCAACGACGATTTGCAGATGCGCTCCGACTGGTTGTTCCCGATCTGCTCGGGGTCGGAACGCATTAAAGGCGCCGACGGCAAGAAGGCGCACCCGACACAGAAGCCCGAAAGCCTGCTGCAGCGGATCATTATGGCGGCGACCAATCCTGGAGACACCGTGCTCGATCCGTTCTTCGGCACCGGGACAACGGGTGCCGCGGCTCGGCAACTGGGACGTCATTGGCTGGGGATCGAGCAGGACAAGACATATGCGAAAGTGGCAGAGAAACGCATCAATGCGATCAAGCCGCTGTCACCTCAATCACTGGATGTAAGCCAGAGCAAGCGTGCCGCACCCCGCGTTCCCTTTGGAACCATTGTGGAGCTCGGCATGATCAAACCGGGAGAAACGCTGTACGACCCGCGCGCACGTCACGAAGCAGAGGTACGAGCGGATGGTTCGATCGCCTGCGATGGCGCACAAGGCTCTATCCACAAAATCGGCGCCCACGTCCAGGGCGCTCAGGCGTGCAACGGCTGGACCTTCTGGCATTACGAGACGGGCGGCGAGTTGAAACCGATCGACGCGCTCCGCGATCAGGCGCGCGAAACCCTGGGAATGTGCTAGGCCGCAAGGCTCAGACGCTGCATTATTTTCTATCGTCATCCAGCACGTGCGCCACGACCTTGCGCATCACGGAAGGCAAAGCCTGCGCGTCAAGCGCATGGCGGGGCACCCACATGCATGCTTCAGGGCGCGCTGTTTCCAGCACCTCTGCGCCATTCGAAAAGGCCGCACTGAAGACGGAAAGCTCTAGGTGAAAATGAGTGAAGGTATGGCGCACCGTTCCCGGTAGCTGCGCCCATGGGCCTTCGAGAGGCGCGTGGTCAAGCAGGTTGGCATCGCCTTCGGGCTCCTCCACCCAGGGCGTGCCCGGCACTTCGGTCATGCCACCCAGCAGGCCTTCCTTCACACGTTTGCGCAAAAGCACGGCACCGTCGGCGCGTGAGGCTAAAAATGCCACACCACACCGCAGCGGTTTCGCCGGCTTTGTTGCCCTATATGGAAGAATCGCCTCAAGCCCCCTCGCTCGGGCAGCACATTCCCTATGGACAGGACACAGGGCGCAAGACGGGGTGCGGGGCGTGCAGATGGTCGCGCCGAGGTCCATCATCGCCTGTGCAAAGTCTCCCGGTCGCTTCGATGGCGCAACTTGCTCGGCAATTTTCTTGAGATCTTTCTTGGCCGCCGGCAGCGGTGTCTCAACAGAAAAATACCGCGCCAGCACCCGTTCCACATTGCCGTCCACGACCGCGGCTCGTTGGCCAAACGCGATCGACGCGATGGCCGCAGCGGTATAGGCGCCAACACCGGGAAGCGTCAGAAGCTCCTTTTCCGTGCCAGGAAAGCACCCGCGATGTTCACTTGCGACCCGCCTTGCGCAGGCATGCAGGTTCCGCGCCCTGGCATAGTAACCGAGCCCCGCCCATGCCTTGAGCACATCATCAAGGTCCGTTTCCGCCAGTGCCTCGACGGTGGGCCACGCGTGCAGGAACTTTGCATAATATGGCGCCACAGCCTTTACGGTTGTCTGTTGCAGCATAATTTCGCTCAGCCAGACACGATATGGATCTGAGGCTGCACCGGAAGGCGCGCGCCACGGCAGATCACGGCGCGCCGTGTCGTACCACGCAAGCAGCGTCTCGACAGGAAACCTCTCGTTCCCGCGCTCCGACTTGTTTTCCCCATGCGCCATATATCGGCCTGTCTCACGATACGTCAGTCAGCTATGCTATGAGCAAGCGACGATGCAAAGAACCGTCAATGGCCTTATCCCCGTGAGCAATCCACCAAAAAAAAGCAATCCGACGGCAAAACGACGGCGTTCGGCTTCGCGAGCGACAGCGATCGGCGCCTTTGTCCCGAAAGTCGCCCGTGCCGCCTTTGAAACGCACGGGTTCCCCTCCGCCAACCTGCTGTCGGACTGGCCCGAAATTATCGGTTCCGAATATGCTGGCATCACCGCGCCTGAACGCCTTGTCTGGCCGCGTGGCGAACAACCTCAACCTGGCGAAGGCAAGGCTGTGGGGTACAAAAGCGCCCGTCGCGCAGGGGCGACACTCATCATGCGGGTTGAAGGTCCACGAGCGCTGGAAATTCAGCATATCGGGCCGCAACTGCTTGAGCGGATCAATATCTATTTCGGCTATCGCGCCATCTCGGAGCTGCGACTGGTTCAGGGGCCGGTACGCAGGCAATTGGTCGCCGTAGACAAAACTCCTAAAGACAACGAAACCGAGACAGAGCTGAACGCTGATATCGAGGATGAGGGCTTGCGGATCGCCCTCTCCCGCCTCGGGGCCCGCATCGACTGAACCCGCATTGACGAAATGCTCTCTAAATTACACGCCCTTTTGAGTGTGCAATTCCACATTCTTGTTATATTCACAGCAACAATGGTGAAACACCTGCATGTGCGGCGACAATCGGCCATGCATCGCAATCAATAAGAGGAGTGAGAGTCTTGTCAGAATCAAACAAATTCGGCGGGCAGAAACTGTCGAGACGGACCGCAGTCGGCCTTGGCCTTGGGACCTTCATCGCCGCAGCCGGCGGTCTTCCTTATGTTCTTCTGTCGGAAGGTGCTGATCGCGCATGGGCCGGTCCGGAAGAAGATCTGGCCAAATTCATGAAGCCTGGCGCCTTGCCGGAAAACGCCATGGGATCGGAAGATGCGCCGGTGACGGTTGTCGAATATTCGTCGCTGACATGTCCGCATTGCGCCAATTTCCACCAGCAGACCGTGCCGAGCCTGAAAGAGAAATACGTTAAAACCGGAAAGGTCCGCTACATCATCCGGGAGTTTCCACTTGATAGGGTTGCGCTCGCGGCTGCGGCGGTCGCGCGCTGTGCCGGTCCGGAAAAATTCTTCCCCCTTATGAACGCGCTCTACAAAAACCAGGATACCTGGGCGCGCGGGGCTGGAAATCCGGCGGAGCGTCTGTTCAAAATGGCGCAACAAGCCGGTTTCACAAAGGAAACCTTCAACGCGTGCTTGCGGAATAAGGAAGTCGTTGACCATATCGAGGCTACTCGGAAGCGCGGCAACGAGGAATTTGGTGTGAGCTCCACGCCGACAATTTTCGTCAATGGCAAGAAAGTCGAAGGTGGCAACAGCCTTGCCGATCTCGAAAAGGCGATGGAGCCCTATCTGAAAAGCTGACGCCTATTGAGTTAGCGCGGCGTGAGTGCAAAAATCCGGATTGCGTATCAACGCTTTGGGGGACGGTTCCGGTGCTCATAAACCGGCGGACTTTGGTGCATGGAATGCTGGCCGCAGGCGCGGTCAACCTAACCGGCTGCGCGGGTGGCGGTGCGCGACAACGCGCACAAACGGGCCCGCTCAATGCCGACGGTACGCCGGTTCTGGCCGAACTGCTGAAACCCGGGCCCTTGGGGGAAAAATCCCTTGGCAATCCGAGCGCGCCGGTCACGATTATCGAATACGCGTCCCTCACTTGCCCGTTCTGTCACAAGTTCCATTTGACGACCTATCCTCGTGTCAAAAAGGAACTGATTGATACCGGCAAAGTCCACTATATCGTCCGGGAGTTTCCAATCGGACGTTCCGCTGGTGCAGCGGCAATTATCACCCGCTGCGCGCCCGCGAAGGACTATTTTGTTCTTTATGACAAATTCCTGACCCAGCAAAAAGTCTGGGTGTCGCAGGAAGTGCGCCCTGATGCGATCTACAAGGTTGCATCGCAAACCGGCATGACGCGCCAGGCCTTTGATGCCTGCATGAACAATAAGGAAATCGAAGAAGGCCTGCGTACGGTAAAACAGAGAGGGCGGGAGCTTGGCGTTTCCGGCACGCCGACATTCTTCGTCAACGGCAAAAAGGCACGCGGCGACCTCACCTATGACCAGCTCGTCGCGATGATGGGTCCACAGACCACGTAACAAAATCAAATTGCTGTCGTAATTCTGTCCGCCTGCCGTAGTTTATCCCATAATCACAAACTGATTCGCCGGCTTAGAGGAGCAGGCGAACACAAGGCAACAGTGGGGAATGCTGCAGTGAAGATCACTCGCCTCAGGCTGCTGGGCTTCAAATCATTTGTCGAGCCGGTCGAACTCATGGTCGAACCGGGTCTTACCGGCGTGGTCGGACCGAATGGTTGCGGCAAATCGAACCTTCTCGAGGCCCTACGCTGGGCGATGGGAGAAACCTCGCACAAGAGCATGCGTGGCGCGGCGATGGACGATGTGATCTTCGCCGGCACTCAGAGCCGCCCGGCCCGCAACATGGCCGAAGTCAGCATCTTCATTGACAATTCCGAGCGCAAGGCCCCGGCGGAATTCAACGAAATCGACCAGCTGGAGGTTACCCGCCGCATCGAGCGCGAGGCCGGTTCCGTATTCCGCGTCAATGGCAAGGATGTGCGCGCCCGCGACGTGCGGTTGCTGTTCGAGGACGCGGCAACAGGCGCCCGTTCGCCTGCCCTGGTTCGCCAGGGACGTATCGGCGAAATCGTCAACGCCAAGCCGCAGGAACGCCGCCGCGTACTTGAAGATGCTGCAGGCATCGCCGGTCTGCACAGCCGGCGCCATGAGGCGGAGTTGAGACTGAAGGGCGCCGAAAGCAATCTTGAGCGTCTGCAGGACCTCAAGGGCCAGCTTAAGACGCAACTCAACAGCCTGAAGCGACAAGCGCGGCAGGCACGGCGATACAAGGAAATTTCCGGCGAAATCCGTCAGGGTGAAGCGCTCCAACACCATCTTCGTTGGCGGGCGGCGTGCGAACAGGTTGAAATGGAGGAGACTGCGCTTGAAACTTCAGTGCGTTCTGTCGCGCAACTCACTCAAAACGAAGCGGAAACTATTCGCGCGCACACCGAAGCGGCAGACGCTCTCCAACCGTTGCGAGAGGACGAGGCAACCCGCGCGGCCGTCCTGCATCGGCTCACCGTCGAGCGTGAGGCGCTCGATGAGGAGGAGCGNCGGTCGGAAGCCCGCAGGCAGGAACTGGAAGACCGCTTGGCACAACTGGAAAACGATCTTGAGCGTGAACGCGACCGCGAACAGGAAGCGAGGGAAACGCTTGAGCAACTTGGCCACGAGCAGCAACGCCTTGTCGATGCTCCTGATGCGTCCGATGCGGCACAGGCCGCGCGCGAAGACATGGAAGCACGCGCTGAAGAACTTGAGATAGCCGAAAGAACACTCACTTCGCTGACCGGCAAGGCTGAACGTCTGCGGGCCGAGCGTGAGCAGCATATTGCAGCACTTGAAAGCGGCCAAGAACGTATCGCAAGACTTCAGGCTCGAGACGCGGATGAGGCCGCTCGGCTCAAGGAGCTTGAAGCATCTCAGGACGACGAAACGGGTATCGGGGAACTCCGTACCAAGGTGAGCACATTCACCACACTGGCTGGCACACGAGAAGCTGAAGCGCTTGAGGCTGAAAATGCGCTTTCCGCTCTTCGTGAGAAGGAGCGTGACGCAAGAGACCGGGCCAATTCGGAGCGAATCAGGGCCCAGGAACTGGAAACCGAAGCACAAACCCTCGTAAAACTGCTCAAGCCCGCCGAAGACGCCGAATGGACACCTGTCCTCGGCCAGACGCGGGTCAAGCCGGGTTTCGAACTGGCACTTGGGGCTGCGTTGGGCGATGACCTTGACGCATCGGACAATATTCAGGCTCCCGCGCATTGGGGCCTGCTTGGGTCGGGAGACGCGGACCCAGCGTTGCCTGAAGGAGTGGAACCGCTAAGCCGCTACGTCGAGGCACCGAAATCTCTTGCTCGCCGCCTTGCCCAGATCGGGGTTGTTGAAACCGGCCAGGGAGCGTCACTGCAGGGCGCCCTCATGCCCGGTCAACGGCTCGTTTCAAAAGCCGGTGACCTGTGGCGCTGGGACGGATATGCGACCGCAGCAGATGCGCCCACACCTGCGGCCAAGCGCCTTTCCGAGCGCAATCGCCTGGACGGTCTGACAACCGAAGCCGAATCCGCACGCAGACACGCGGAAGATGCTGAACAACGACTCGCATCCGTCAATAAGGACGTGGCGCAGGCCGAACAGACAGACGCCGAAACAACCCAGGGGTGGCGATCTGCTCAGGCGGAGCTTGGCGCGGCACGCGATGCGCTGGCGGCGGCGGAGAACAAAGCTCAATCATCGAACAAGGAGCTTGGCGCCCTCGCCGAGGCCAGCACCCGCACCAGAGAGGCACTCGATGAAGCAACCGATGCAGTCAATACTGCAAAGCTTGCGCTAGACGCGCTCGCGCCCGAAACAACGCTCGATGATGAACTCGAAACCCAAAGGGACGTTGTCGCAGGAAAACGGACCGCCCATGGAGACGCGCGCTCAAAATACGACAATATCGAGCGTGAACAGCAAATCCGCACTGACCGTATGGGCGCTCTTATGCACGAACTCGAACAGTGGAACGAACGCCAGGACGGCGCGTCGCGGCAAATCGAGACGCTCAGGGAACGGTTCGGGGAAACCCGGGAGGAGACCGAAGCCTTCGCTGATCTGCCGTCTAAGGTTGCTGAAAGACGCAACCGGTTGCTCGATGAAATTGCCAATGCAGAAAAGGAACGCCAAGACGCAGCCGACGCTTTGGCCGATGCCGATACCACGCTTCGTGAATGTGAGAAAGCGATGCGCGAGGCACAATCGGCCCTGTCGGAAACGCGTGAGGAACGCGCACGCGCTGAAGCGCGACTCGAGGCAGCGCGGGAACGGCGCGCAGAGCAGTCTCGAATGATTTCCGAGCAGCTCGATTGCTCGCCAGAGGAATGTCTCTCCATCGCCGGGCTCGAGCCCGATGCGGCAATGCCTGAGCTGGCAGAAACAGACGCAAGAATTTCACGCCTTAAGGCAGACCGGGAGCGTCTTGGCGGTGTAAACCTGGCTGCGGAGGATGAGGTCGACGACATCGAGCAGCAGCTTGGCGAAATGACTACCGAACAGGAAGACCTCGACGAGGCCATTGCACGTCTCCGTCAGGGAATCTCCAAGCTGAACCGGGAGGGCCGCAAACGGTTGCTCGACGCGTTTGATGAAGTCAACGAGCATTTCCAGCGTCTTTTCAAAACGTTGTTTGGTGGTGGTGAGGCAGAATTGCAGTTGATTGAGAGCGACGATCCACTTGATTCCGGTCTGGAAATACTTGCACGCCCACCAGGCAAGAAGCCCCAGGTACTGACGCTTCTGTCGGGCGGTGAAAAAGCACTCACGGCTATGGCGCTCATATTTGCCGTCTTCCTTACAAACCCATCACCCATCTGCGTGCTGGATGAGGTTGATGCCCCGCTCGACGACACCAACGTGGAGCGATTTTGCAAGATGATGGAGGAGATGAACCGCTCCACCGATACGCGCTTTCTCATCATTACGCACCATCCCATGACCATGGCGCGCATGGACCGGCTGTTCGGCGTTACCATGGCGGAACGTGGCGTGAGCCAACTCGTTTCGGTCGATCTTGAGACCGCGGAGCGGTTTCGCGATACCGGCTGATCCGGAGCGTCCGACGACACTCCCGGTCAAGGGCAGTATGGCTGATTGCCGCAGCCATTTTTATTGTTTAAATTCAATGTCCTAATGCCCTACCTGCGGTTCTTGACACACCCAGAGGGCCAAACTATGGTGCGCGCGACTAAGGCTTATTTTTCGGGTCTAACTGCAACTGTACTGGCGAGGCGCAAGATATGGCGGGCTCTGCCAAAAAACCCGATGCCGATGCAACCGCTGACAGTGGTGCAATTGATCGTCGGCTGAAGGATTTGAGGCGGAAGCTGGACCAGACCAAGGTGCAGCACGATGAACGCAGCAATCGGCCCCAGGGAAGATCACGCGCCCTGGGCTTGGCTGTCCGGGCCACGAGCGAACTTGTTGCGGCTGTCATTGTTGGTGTAGCGATCGGATGGGGGCTGGACTGGTGGTTGGATACATCACCATTTCTGCTGCTGATATTTTTTCTCTTCGGCTTCGCGGCCGGTATATTGAATGTGGTTCGCGCCATGAAGCAAAGTGAAGCGGAATTGGCTGGCACCGAGAACGGAACAAAAAATTAGCCGAGACCTGAGGAACGATTAAGCGGCCTCAACGAGGGAATTCAGTGGCGAACGATCAGGCACATCAAGCACAAGGCGGCATGCCCGACCCGATACATCAGTTCGAGATCAAAAGGCATCTTGATCTTGAAGTGTTCGGTGTTGATGCGTCTTTCACCAATTCCTCGCTTTGGATGATCATTGCCGCCGTCCTCGTTTCACTCCTCATGATTTGGGGCATGGGCGGCCGTGCGCTGGTACCCACGCGCCTGCAATCCATCGCTGAAATTTCCTACGAATTTATTGCGATTATGGTGCGTGATATTGTTGGCGCATCGGGAATGAAATTTTTCCCGTTTGTATTCACGATCTTCATGTTCATTCTGTTTATGAACATGCTCGGAATGCTGCCCGGCGCCTTTACGGCGACAAGCAGCATTGCCGTAACCGCATCACTGGCCTTGATGGTGTTTGTGACAGTGATTGTCGTTGGTTTTGCAAAAAACGGACTTGGCTTCCTGAAACTGTTCGTTCCATCAGGAATTCCAAAGATACTTTACCTGCTCGTGGTACCAATCGAGGTCATCTCGTTTCTTTCGAGGCCTGTTAGTCACTCCGTCCGCCTGTTCGCCAACATGCTCGCCGGACACATCACACTCAAGGTCTTCGGCGGCTTTGTCACCATGCTCATCGGTACGGGCGGCACGCTAGCAGCAGTTTCCATTTTTCCGCTAATGATGGCATTTGCACTCACCGCACTCGAAGTGCTTGTCGCTTTTCTGCAGGCTTATGTGTTTGCAATGCTGACATGCATGTACCTTCACGACGCACTCCATCCTGGCCACTAGGTCGTCAATATCTGAACAGAAATCAGAACAACAACCCATTTAGCGAATTCAAGGAGATAGTTTAATGGATCCAGAAGCAGCAAAACTTATCGGTGCCGGCCTCGCCGCCATTGGTACAGGTGTCGCCGCTGTGGGCGTGGGAACGCTTTTCGGCCACTTTCTTTCAGGCGCACTACGCAACCCGTCTGCTGCACAGGGCCAATTTGCCAATTTGATTTTCGGCTTTGCCGTGACGGAAGCCCTTGGCATTTTCGCTCTGCTGATTGCGTTCCTGCTTCTGTTTACCTGAGCACTGGCGAAACGTTTCGGACCGGCATTTCCTGATTTGGCGAAAAACCGGGAACGTCTCGAACTGAGCGCCTGAAGACAGGATCGTATGATGGCTGCAAAAAAGAATAATACTCAGGAGACAACGCAAGTGTCTCATGGTGCCGGAACCCAGGAAAAGGTGTTCCCGCCCCTCGATCCGTCTACATTTGCACCTCAACTCATCTGGTTGGCGATATCATTTGTCGCGCTCTATATCGTCATGGCGCGCGTGGCCTTGCCGCGCATCGCCACAGTTATTGAGGAGCGGCGCGATCGGATCGCATCCGATTTGGATCAAGCCGAGCAGCTCAAACAACAGACGGACGAGGCGATAGCAGCCTACGAACAGGCGCTCGCGGAAGCCCGCGCCCGCGCGCATGGCCTGGCGCAGGAAACCCGCGATACGCTTTCGCATGAAATCGAGGCTGAAAAGGCTCAGGTTGAAAAGCAGATTGCCAAAAAAATGGGAGAGGCTGAACAGGCCATCGCCAATGCAAAATCTGCCGCGATCGGCAATCTCAGCCAGGTTGCCACAGACGCCGCGCAGACCATTGTCACGGAGCTGATTGGCGGCAAACTCACCAAGACGGAAGTAAATAAGGCCGTCTCAAAAGCGCTTGCCAGCTAGGAGTGACCGGTATGGAGTTCATCAAAAATCCGGCATTTTGGGTTGGTCTGTGTTTTGTCCTCTTCCTTCTGCTGCTGGTTTACAAGAAGGTACCTGCGACAATTGCCGCGGCACTCGACAAGCGCGCAGATACAATCCGTAACGAGCTGGAAGAAGCGCGTCGATTGCGCGAAGAGGCGCAGACCTTGTTGGCTGAGTATGAACGCAAGCAGCGCGCTGCAGAAAAAGAAGCCGAGTCAATCATCGCGCTGGCCAAGGAAGAAGCCGAATCCCTTGCTTCCGAGACACGGGAAAACCTCAAGACGACCCTTGAACGGCGCATGAAGCTTGCAGAAGACAAGATTGCCCGCGCTGAGGAACAAGCCCTCGGCGAGGTCCGCACTGCAGCCGTCAATGTGGCCATCGCCGCTGCGGAACAGATTATCTCAAGCAAGATGACCCCGGCCGCCTCAAAGAAGCTCGTCGACCAATCCATCAAGGATCTCAAGGGCAAGCTGAATTAGGCAAAGCCCTCGACACCTCTCCACAGTCCCCTACTCTGCTGCTTCAGCAGGCCTGTCTGGCGACCAGCGAAGGATGGGTTGGCGCGCGGCGCGGGTCTCATCCAACCGGGCCATGGGTGCATAATAGGGCGCACCGGTGAGACGTTCCGTATCGCCTTCCTTTGCCGCCTGTGTCAGATCCCTCAATGCCGCGATGAATTGGTCGAGGCTTGCCTTTGACTCAGATTCTGTGGGCTCGATCAGCATCGCACCATGCACGACCAGCGGAAAATACATGGTCATCGGATGAAAACCCTCATCGATCATGGCTTTGGCGAAATCCAGCGTGGTAACACCGGTATCCTTGAGGAACGTGTCGTCAAACAGCACCTCATGCATGCAGATCTGATCGCCGAATGGTTGAGTCATGATGTCGCGCAATCCGGCGCGGACATAGTTGGCATTCAACACCGCGTCTTCAGACGCCTGACGCATCCCGTCGGACCCGTGGCTCATCATGTAGGCAAGTGCCCTGACGAACATCCCCATTTGCCCATGAAATGCAGTCTGCCGCCCAAAAGGTTTCATGCCTTCAGCTGCCTCGACCGTCTCAACAAGGGAAAACACGTCGCCGTCGCGAACCACGTATGGCACCGGCGCGAATGGCGCCAAAGCCTCAGAGAACACAACCGGACCGGATCCAGGACCGCCGCCGCCATGTGGTGTAGAGAACGTCTTGTGCAAGTTGATATGCATGCAGTCGACGCCGAGATCTCCGGGCCGCGCCTTGCCGACAATGGCGTTGAAATTGGCACCATCACAATAGAAATAGGCGCCGGCCTCATGCACCGCGTCTGCAATCTCGATGATATCGCGCTCAAACAGACCGCAGGTGTTGGGATTTGTCAGCATGATGCCCGCGACATCTGGACCTAGCGCCTCACGCACCGCCTCGGGACTGACCGTTCCATCCTCCCGGGCAGCGACATCGCGCACGCTGTATCCGAGCAGTGAGGCCGTTGCCGGGTTCGTGCCGTGGGCTGATTCCGGTACCAGCACGACGGAGCGTGCATCACCCTTGGCCAACTGCGCCGTCTTGATCGCGGCCATACCGCAAAATTCGCCGTGCGCGCCGGCCTTGGGTGAAAGCGCGACACCGGCCATGCCGGTCATTTCAAGCAGCCAGGCGGCGAGCGTGCTCATCAATTCGAGTGCCCCCTGCACGGTGCTTTCGGGCTGCAAAGGATGGATGTCACCGATGCCGGGCAGCCGCGCCATTTTCTCATTGAGCCGAGCATTGTGCTTCATCGTGCAGGAACCCAAAGGATAGACGCCCGCATCAATCGCAAAATTCTTCTGGCTGAGGCGTACATAGTGGCGCATGACCTCTGGCTCGGTGAGCCCCGGCAAGCCGATCTCCTTCCGCTCCAGCCCACCCAGACGGTCCTCTTTCCCATCCGGTTCGGGCAGGTCGACGCCGGTCTTGCCAGTGTTGCCCACCTCAAAAATGAGCGGTTCCTCGATCTGCAGCGCCTTGTTGCCGGTGAAAGTTGGATGACCGATATTGCTGCTGCCTGCTGCCGACGTGGGGCGGCCTCCGCGATTCATGCTCATGACAGCACCTCCTTCAGCGCCTTCGCATATGCGTGGCGGTCCTCCGCTGTATTCACTTCCGTCGCCGCTACAATGATCAAGTCCTCGAGGCCATCCTGATCCGGTGCAAGCCGGCTCGCCGGCACACCGCCGAGCACGCCCTTCTCAACGAGCGACTCTAGTATGTCCGCTGCCTTGCCTGGCACACGAATGGTGAATTCATTGAAAAATGCCGTGGTCAAAAGCTCCACGCCATCTACACTTTCAAGAGCGTCGGCAAGAGCAATGGCGTTTTCGTGGTTGATCCGGGCCAGGCGCATCAAACCTGCCTCACCGAGCAGCGAAAGATGTATTGTGAAAGCCAGCGCGCAAAGTCCTGAATTCGTGCAGATATTGCTTGTGGCCTTCTCCCTGCGAATATGCTGCTCACGGGTCGATAGCGTAAGAACGAAACCGCGTTTGCCATCGGCATCCACGGTCTCGCCACACACCCGACCCGGCATCTGGCGGATATATTTCTCTCGCGTCGCCAGCAGCCCCACATAGGGGCCACCAAAACTGAGCCCGACACCAATTGACTGCCCTTCAGCGACGACAATATCGGCGCCCATTTCGCCTGGAGGCTTGAGAGCGCCGAGCGACACGATTTCGGTGACGACGGCAACGAGCAGTGCACCTTTCTCATGCGCCGCCGCGGCAATGGGTGCGAGGTCCCGTATTCGCCCGAATACGTCAGGCGTCTGCACAACCACGCAGGCGGTATCTTCATCAATTGCCGCGATGATGTCTTCGCTGCCCGTCGGGTCTGGCGGGAGTGTCTCCACGGGTTCCTCAGTAAGACGGCAAAGCGTGTGGACGACGTCACGATACTGTGGATGCAGACCGCCCGAGAGGACCGCCTTGGAACGGCGCGTCACGCGGTGCGCCATCAGCACCGCTTCGCCACAACCGGTTGAGCCGTCATACATCGAGGCGTTGGCCACTTCCATGCCCGTGAGCAGGGCCATCTGAGTTTGAAACTCAAAGAGGTACTGGAGCGTGCCTTGTGACACCTCTGGCTGATAAGGCGTGTATGCAGTGAGGAATTCGGAGCGTTGGATAAGGTGATCGACGCTTGCCGGAATGTGATGCTTGTAGGCTCCACAGCCGACGAAAAATGGTACAGCTGATGCTGCGGTGTTCTTCGCCGCCATTGCACCAAGCTGACGTTCCACATCCATTTCGCCCGCCTTGCGCGGCAGATCGATGAGTTCGGTCAGGCGAACCTCTTCGGGAATATCCGCAAAAAGATCGTCGATTGACCCAACGCCGACCGACGACAGCATAGCCTTGCGATCGGCATCGGAAAGCGGCAGATAGCGCATCAGCCCTGCTCCTCCACGAATTTAGCGTAGGCGTCCGCGTCCATCATCCCGTCCATCTCACTCTTGTCGGAAAACTTGATTTTCATGAACCACGCGCCGCCTTCCGGGTCCTCATTCACGAGCCCTGGGTTGGCTTCAAGGTCGCCGTTTGCCTCGATAATTTCACCTGACACCGGCGCGTAGACTTCAGCCGCTGCCTTGACCGACTCGACAACCGCTGCCTCATCGCCCTTGGAGAATACCTTTCCGGCCTCGGGCAACTCGACAAATACGACATCGCCCAACTGCTCCTGGGCATATTTTGTTATGCCGACCGTGCCGACATCGCCGTCAACCAGGATATATTCATGATCATCTGTGTATTTCATTTCAGCCATGACTCTCTCCCCTCTCCTCACTTAGGTTTTCTGTAATAGCGATGCTGGACGAACGGCGTCTCGACGACACGCGCAGGACGCGCGTCTCCGCGAACCATCAGGCCGATTTCGCTACCGGGCGTGGCCTGAGCGCTCTGCACATAGCCCATTGCAATTGGACCCTCTGCACTTGGTCCGAACCCGCCGCTTGTGATCTTTCCAATTTTGCTGCCGCTGGCATCTACGATTTCGGTGCCTTCGCGCGCGGGCGCCCTTCCTTCAGGTTTGATCCCGACGCGCAGTCGGCTTGGGCCGTCGCGCAACTCTTTCTGAATACGATCCGCGCCCGGAAATCCGCCTTCTTCGCGTCGGCGTTTGCTCATGGACCAGACGAGATCCGCCTCAACCGGCGAAGTGGTCTCATCTATATCGTGGCCGTAGAGGCACAAACCGGCTTCCAGTCTGAGCGAATCCCGCGCGCCGAGCCCGATGGCTTCCACATCATCATGAGAAATAAGAGCGCGGGCAATCTGGTCGACCTTGTCAGCCGCGACGGATATCTCGTAGCCATCTTCGCCCGTATAGCCGGAACGACTGATGTGGCAGTCGATCCCATCAAACTCCGCGCTTGAAGCGGTCATGAAGCCGAGTTCGCCGGCTTGCGGACACCATTTGCTCATGACCGAAGCCGCGGCTGGTCCCTGCAGGGCGATAAGCGCGCGGTCTTCATTTGGTTCCAGTGTCAGCCCGTCTGGCAGATGCGCCCGCATATGGGCATAGTCGGCATCCTTGCAGGCGGCATTCACCACAAGCATTAGCCGGCCGTCATCAGCCTCAGACGCTGATCGGGTGACCATCAAATCATCGAGAATGCCACCCTCGCCATTGAGCAGCATCGTGTAGCGCAGTCTCCCCAGACCAAGCTTGGCGATCTCGCCCGGAACCAGCGATTCGAGCCCTGCAGCCGTGGCGGCATGGTCCGGCCCGTACAGAAAAGCCTGCCCCATATGTGAAACATCAAACAGACCCGCCTTTGAACGCGTCTGCAAATGTTCCTTGAGAACGCCTAGTGGATATTGGACCGGCATTTCATAACCGGCAAAAGGCACCATCTTGGCGCCGAGCGCGACGTGAAGATCGTAAAGCGGTGTGCGCTTCAGGACTTCTCCTGTATCTGAACCTTGGGACAACAGTCTTACCTCTCAGGTCATGACAATCGCAACGCTGCCCGAGCGCGAACTCGAGAAGCGCCTCCTCTGTCATGGAACCTGAGAGATTTCACCAGCGGAAAACGTATTCCGCTTGCCTATCCCCTTCGGTGAGCCGGCTTGACTAGAAGCCGGCTGCTTTCCAGAGAGCCATCCCCCTTGCGGTCCTTTTGCCTGAGAGTTTCCGAGGTCGTTGCTCCTTCGGCGCCGGTCGAAACCGGTCTCTCCCGCTGGGGTCATATGGGCATATGTTCACTGCCTTGCAGCAGATCACAAGGATGATAAGTGGTCCTAGTGGGGAGTCAACTCACGCTTTTGGAAAGCGGTATCTATGTGTCGTCCATTCTAGCCTGTACCCGGTGCACTGCGGTCAAAGGCGATGAACAGCTTATAGTCTCCAGGCGGCACGCCCGGTGCCAGCGGAAACGACGTCTCGCGGACGGCAGAGAAATACCCGACAGGATTGTCGGCCGGGATTGTGACATCAATGGTCATGGTCTGCGTGGAGATGATGTTGCGCTCACGGTCCGTCAGATGAATCTTGACCGGCATCCTGACCGGACCAGGACGACCGCGAGGTCCCAGCAAAACGCGGCCTGCAAATCCGTATTTCACCGTAACATGGTTCGGCTGAATCTGGCATTCGCGCGCGGTTTTGGTGAGTTCCCCGCGATACTGGATCGCCAGACCGTCGCCAACCCGGCCAACATCATAGACAGTCAGCAACCGGTCGCGGGGCCAAACAGAAAACCTTGGACAGCTTGTGATTGCCGACTCGACACTCACCTGTCCGGAGGTATCGCCGCGCGCTGCTTCAAGCAAACGCGCCTCGCTTACGACAGGTTCCCAATCCTGGCGTTTCTCCTTGGAGCGGAACGGCGATGTGATTTGTGACACGCCGCATGCCGACAGGACCGCGGCCAAGACGGCCAACGCGACTGTATGCCTGGCGCACCGCGCCAGTACTGGTCTACAGACTTTCAACGGGCCCCCGTTCACTGCCTTGACACCCCGTACCCGTGAGCATGTATATGCTCCTGAGCAATATGGGCCTTGGTATTGTTGTATCCTGTGATAAAGACCCTGGACATATCTGGCAAGACCCGCAGTTGCAAAGGCTTGGAAAACCTTTGAATTTCAGGACGATCACGCAAATGAACGACAGGCAGGATCTGCATCTTCCGGAGCAGGATTCGCATCCCTCCATGCGACCCGCATTGACTATTCTCCTTGCCGCACCGCGTGGATTTTGCGCCGGTGTTGACCGAGCCGTGCAAATTGTCGAGCTTGCGCTCGAAAAATATGGCGCTCCAGTCTATGTCCGGCATGAAATTGTCCACAATCGATACGTCGTCGACTCCCTGCGAGCCAAGGGCGCGATATTCGTCGAGGAATTAGACGAAATTCCGGATACCGAGGCGCCTGTCGTGTTTTCCGCACATGGCGTACCGAAATCCGTCCCCGCGAATGCTGAAAAGCGCAACATGTTTTTCCTGGACGCCACCTGTCCGCTTGTGTCGAAGGTTCATATGGAGGCTGAGCGACACCACAAGAGCGGATTGGAGATTATCCTGATCGGTCATGCCGGGCATCCTGAAGTCGTCGGAACCATGGGCCAACTGCCCGATGGTGTGGTCAAGCTCGTTGAATCAGCTGGGCAGGCAAAGACTTTTCAACCACAAGACCCGGCCAAACTTGCCTACATCACGCAAACGACGCTCTCAGTCGATGACACGCAGGAAATCGTCGACCTGCTGCGGGAGCGCTTCCCGCAGATCCTGGGTCCGCACAAGGAAGATATCTGCTACGCGACGACCAATCGCCAGGCATCGGTAAAGAATATTGCACCTCATTGCGACAGGCTAATCGTGGTCGGCGCACCCAACAGTTCCAACTCAAAGCGTCTTGTTGAGGTCGCGGTCAGAGCTGGATGTCCCAATGCAGCATTGTTGCAGTCTGCTGACGAGATTGACTGGAGCGCCTATCAGGATATCCAGACTCTTGGAATTACCGCCGGGGCATCCGCGCCTGAAATCCTCGTTGATGAAATGATTGCTGCTTTTTCTGAACGCTTTGAAACAAATGTCGAAAGCGTTTCAACCGCTGACGAAAACGTCGCCTTCAAACTTCCGCGCGAGCTGCGCGGGGCGCGATAGCAGGCATGGCAGTCTATACGGAAGTTGCCGATGACGAACTGCATGCGTTCATGGCGGGGTATGATCTTGGAAATGTTCTTTCTTTCAAAGGCATCGCCGAGGGTGTGGAGAATACCAACTACCTCATTCACACCGACGCTGGCCCTCAAATTCTGACTCTCTATGAAAAACGGGTCAGCACAAAAGACCTGCCGTTCTTTCTCGGACTGATGGAACATCTCGCCTCTTCGGGTCTTGCCTGCCCGGTACCGGTTCGCGACCGCGAGGGGCAGATGCTTCGCGAGCTTGCCGGGCGACCGGCAGCGGTTATTTCCTTTCTTGAAGGTTTGTGGGTAAGGCGTCCGACAACCGATCACTGCGCCGCACTTGGCCAGACGCTCGCCAAGTTGCACATAGCCGGTAAGAATTTCGCGATGAACCGCGCCAATGCGTTGTCGGTTACAGGTTGGCGGCCGCTTTATGAAGCCAGCGGAAATGGCGCTGACACAATCGCAGGCGCCTTGCACCACGAACTCGGTGAAGAATTAGACGCGTTGGAAAAGGGATGGCCGCGCGATCTGCCCCAGGGCGTCATTCACGCTGATCTTTTTCCCGACAATGTCTTTTTCCTTGGCAAGGAAATATCCGGGGTTATCGATTTCTATTTCGCCTGCAACGACGCACTTGCCTACGATATCGCCATCTGCCTGAATGCCTGGTGCTTTGAGCCTGATGCGGCGTTCAACATCACTAAGGCGCGTGCATTGTTGCGCGCCTACACGGCCCTGCGTCCCTTCACAGAAGAGGAACTCGAGGCGTTGCCGATACTGGCTCGCGGTGCGGCAATGCGGTTTCTGCTGACACGGATTTACGATTGGTTGAATACGCCTGCGGAAGCGCTGGTTAGGCCTAAGGACCCAATGGAATATGTCCGCAAGCTGCGCTTTCATCGAGGCGTCGGTTCCGCGCGCGACTATGGACTCGGAGAATAACGGTGCCAGATACAAAAAAAGTTGAGATCTATACGGACGGGGCCTGTTCGGGAAATCCAGGCCCGGGCGGATGGGGGGCCATTCTGCGTTACGGCGCCCACGAAAAGGAACTCAAGGGCGGTGCGTCCGATACCACGAACAATCGCATGGAACTGACTGCGGCCATCGAGGCACTGAGTGCATTGGAGAATGGCTGCTCCGTAGACCTTCACACCGATTCCAACTATGTGCGGGACGGCATAACGAGTTGGATTGAAAAGTGGAAACGCAACGGATGGCGCACGGCCAACCGCAAGCCTGTCAAAAATTCAGATTTATGGGAACAGCTTGAAGCTGCACGCGCGCAGCACAATGTGCGCTGGCACTGGGTGAAGGGCCATGCCGGACATCCCGAAAACGAGCGCGCCGATGAGCTCGCCCGTGAAGGCATGGCCCCATATCAATAGATCCTAGAGTTCCGCGAGAATATTTTCCGCGGAGCTCACATCGACCGTCTTTGGCACGTCTTCAACGTTGAGCGCCTGGACAACACCATCGTCCACGACCATCGAATAGCGTTTCGAACGCGTGCCCAGCCCATTGCCGGACGCGTCAAAATCAAGTCCGATTGCTTTTGTGAACTCCGCATTTCCGTCTGCGAGAAAAACAATCTTGCCAAGCGCAGCGGTGCCCTTGGCCCAGGCATTCATGACAAACATGTCATTCACGGAAATGCAGGCGACCGTATCCACGCCCTTGTCCTTGAGCGCGTCGAGGTGACCAAGGAAGTTTGGCACATGCAGCGCATCACATGTCGGCGTAAATGCGCCAGGCACCGCGAACACGACAACTTTCTTACCTGAAAACACGTCCGATACGGTCATGTCTGCCGGACCGTCATCGGTCAACACTTTGAATGTGGCATCCGGCAACTTGTCGCCGACACTGATTGTCATGACTTCAACCCTCCAAGTTTGTATGGAATTTTGCCGGTAACATATCCATCCCGCCGCACAAGGCCAAGCAGCTTGTTGGAAACAAACCCGTTGCGACAACGATGGTGGAGGGTTCAGCAGCCCAAACCGGGAAGGCTATTCAATCCGCCAGGATGTCTCGGCCTGCCCTGCATCGGATACCAACGTCAGCGTCACTGTCTTGCCTTTTAGGTCTTTCGGGTCATCGCCTTTGGTCAGGTCAACCTTGAATCTGACCGTATCATCGCCCTGCTTGCTGACAGGCTCGGCTGGCGCGAGATAAAACCCTGCAGGCCCTTCAATGAACAGATCGGTTTTTTTCGCGCCTGCCGGGAATTTGGCATCAACTGTGAGGTGCGGTGTCTTGCCGGCGAGCTGTGCTTCAGTGCTGCTTACGCCAGGGGCTTTTGCACCAGCGGATGCCTCCCTCGTCGGCACACGTGAAAGATACTCGGTCAGCAATGGCGCTTGGCTGCGAGAAAAGAACCCGTCCTTACCTACGGTCAATTTGAGATCTGCTTCTGCGGGAATGCAGATATCTGCACATACTGCGAATTCCATCTTCAAGTTCAAATCGACCGGCTCATCTGCTTTTTCCGGCTCAATCAGAACGGGAAATACGACTTCATTCTTGTAGCCGATAGACGTTCCTGCACTGTCGTGGAAACGCAATGGTGCCGGCCACAAGACTCGCGCCTCTTTCAGATTGCGAGACCCGGCCCAGTGAAAACTCGGTGGCAGCCCAGAATCTCCAGGATACCGCCAATAGGTCTTCCATCCATCATCGAGCTTGATGTGGATACCGGCAACAAGTGCCTTTTTTTCCCCTTTCCAGGGAATCGTATCGGCTATGAGGCGTGTCGACGCGTGGTTCTGCGTAACCCAGGATGTCGAGGAGCCTGCGAGAACGGGCGTTACGGATGCTAAAACCAAAAACGCGGAGGCAACACAGCAGGCCACCGTTGCGCCAGGGCGAACAGACTTGGACAAATCTTGCATCAACATTGCACTTCCGCTTCCTACTTGATCTGCCGAGCAGTCACCAACAGATTGAACCAATCTATACCAGAGGAGTTTAGATCGGGTGACCGGCAATTTCGAGCCCGCCGCAATGACAGTCCATCACTCTTGTGTGTATCGCCTTGGCAATTTTATCAGTAGGCGCTTCAGCCCTTCACAAGGCCCAAATCAACAGGTTAGTTTGTGCATATGACACAAGGTCAGCCAAAGGGCGAAAACGAAACGGACGGCCACTTTCTGGACGGCCATATGTTGGTGGCGATGCCCGCCATGGAAGATCCGCGGTTTTCGCGCTCCGTGATCTACATTTGCGCGCATTCGACCGATGGCGCCATGGGAATAATCATCAATCAGCACGCCCCAAACATCAATTTCGCAGAGCTGATGCGGCAATTGAATATTTCTTCCGAGGAAGATGCGATCAAGATGCCGCCATCACTTGAATCCAAGGCGGTTCATGTAGGTGGTCCGGTTGAGCCTGGGCGCGGGTTCGTTTTGCATAGCTGCGATTACTATGTCGAAGACAGCACACTGGCTATCGATGAGGGGGTCAGCCTGACAGCGACTGTTGATATCCTGCGGGCCATTGCCGCTGGCGACGGCCCCGACGATGCACTCCTCGCACTCGGATATGCTGGTTGGGCGCCAGGACAACTGGAAAGCGAATTTCAGGCCAACGGGTGGCTTCATTGCCCCGCGGATGCCGGCATGCTGTTCGACAGTGATATCGAATCCAAATACGAGCGAGCAATTCGAAGAATCGGCATCGACCCGGGACGTCTCGTTAATGATTCAGGTCACGCCTGACGTGGGGTAACTCCGCCGGCGGGAACCGGCGTGCCAGGTGTCGCGGGTCTTGATCCTCTGCGAGCTGGTGCCGCTGAGGCAGGTGCCGGCGCTTTGGCCGCCGGCCGGGCCAGAGCCTTAACCGGGGCTTTCCGAGCGGCACGAGCCGCACTTGCATTTTGCTTCTTGAGCGCCTTGGAAAGCGCCGTCACCAGACTTGCCGCTGCTTTCTCGGTCATTGGTTCGCCGAAATAAAATCCTTGTGCGAATTCGCATCCGATCGTTCGCAAATAGTCCGCATCCCCCGACGTCTCAACACCCTCGGCAACCACTTTCTTGCCGAGCTCGTGGGACATGGCAACGATCGATCGGAGAATGACCGGGTTTTTACCATCATGCGTGGCATCGCGAACAAACGACTTATCCACCTTGATTGCATCGAACGGGAAGCGCTGCAGATAACTCAACGATGAAAAACCGGTTCCGAAGTCGTCGAGCGAAAGGCCCGCACCAAGCTCTTTCAGAACATTGAGGATTTCAACAGCCTGCTCCGGATTTTGCATAACCAGAGATTCTGTAACTTCGAGCCAGAGTGATTTCTTTGGAACTGCATCCCGCGACAGAACTGACCGTATTTGCTGGAGCAAATCCTGCCTGAAAAGCTGGCTGCTGGAAACGTTGACGGACACGAAAATCGGAGTCTCGGTACGCGGCATGGACTTTTGCCAACGGACGACCTGCTTGACTGCCTGCTCAAGCACGTAGTTGCCCAATTCGGAGATAAGGCCGGTCTCCTCCGCGATGGGAACAAAATCATCCGGGTTCAGGCGGCCCTGTTTGGGGTGATCCCAGCGCATGAGCGCCTCGAACCCTGCAAGCGTATTTGCCTCAAGGTTCGTAATCGGCTGATACATAACTTTGATCTGCTTACGTTCGATCGCGCGCCGCAGTTCACTTTCAAGTGGTAAACGCGCCTGTTCTGAACCGCGCATGCTCGCCTTGAATATATCAATCCTGTCCGCACCCGCCTGCTTGGCGCGGAACATGGCAATTTCGGCTTCTTTTAACAGATCAACTGAATTTTCCTGCTGACCGTCAAACACCGCAATACCGATCGAGCCGGTCAGTATGATTTCCTTGCCTGATATCCGCATGGGACTGCGAAGCGAGCGCCGAATACGTTCTGAAAGGAGCGCTATATGCTGCGGGTCGGACTCCGAGACAACCAACACCGCAAACTGATCACCACCGATACGGGCAATCGTATCCTGGGGATTGAGGTGTCTCGAGAGACGCCGCGCTACCGTCAGAAGCATGCTGTCGCCAACGACAAGTCCAAGGCTCTTATTCACATTCTTGAAGCGGTCGATATCGATGAACAAAACGGTCGGGCGTCTGCCAGAGCCTTCAACCGCGCGCATAACTGCCCCGCTCAGCCGATCGAGAAACAACTCCCGGTTCGGAAGCCCGGTCAGGCTGTCATGAACAGCATCATGCAGAAGCCGCTCATGGGTGCGTTTCGGGCCGGAAATGTCCCGCATGAGCCCAACACATCGTTGCGCGGCATTTGACATTGTGCCTTCCACCGAGTGCGCCCGTAGCTCAAACCAAAGATAGGATCCGTCTGACCGCTGCATACGGAATTCGGAGTTGAGTTCGCCACCACCCTTTTCCTGGAGCGAATAAAGCTGCATCCGAAAACGGTCACGATCGGCGGGATGGAGATGACGCAGCCATTCATCGAGACTGCCCTCAAGCATACCTTCCGGCATGCCGAGCGCATCTTCCACATCAACACCGACCGACAGGTCGCCACGATGAATATTCCATTGCCAGATGGCAGTGCCTGATCCATCGAGCGCAAGAGAACTGAGCTGTGGGTTTCCCGGCGCCCCCGCATAGAAGGGTGTCCCGCCCCGAAAGGCATACTGCGTTACCGTGAAACCAATCAGAACAATGAGAAGAACCAGACCCGCGAGCAGTCCGGAAACGATCACTTCTCCAGAGAGCTGGCCGAGCACAACCAGTCCGGCACCGAATATCCATACAAGGACCAGAAGCCATGTCGGCACCAGCGACAAGGCACGTTCCTGTCCTCGCAGCGCCAGATAGGTAATCAGCAGCGAACCGATAACGCCGATGCCGGCGAGCGACGCACGGGCAATGCCCGATGCGAGCCGGGGGTCAATCACAGTGAGGCCGATCAGCGCAACCTGAGCCAGTATCCATGACGCAAAACCGAGCTTGATCCAGTTGTGCCACAACCTGACGCGTAGAAAGCTGTAAAGGAAAATAACCAGACTTGCGGCGAATGCGGCTTCTGATGCCGCTCGATAGACGGCATTGTCCTCCGCGCTCAGCCTGAACAGCTTGTGCCAGAAACCGAAATCAACACAGAACAAGGCAAGAGCCGTCCAGGCGACAAGGGCAGCGGCCGGGAAGATTGACTTGTGATTTGCGGCGAATACGGCGGTAAGGAAAATGGCCGTCAGCCCGAGAATTCCGAGCAGAATGCCATTGAACAACATGCGGTCCTTCAACTGCCGCTCATAGGCTTCCGGTTTCCAAAGGCTCAACCTCGGCACCTGGAGGGAACTCATCTCGGCGATAAATGTGATAACGGCGCCTGGCTCGATGGTCAGAAGAAATATGTCGGCTCTGTCGTCTGAAATGCGTTCAGGGCGAAATCCGAGCGATGGAGTCACTGCAGCGACGCGGCCAGCGTCGAGATTGGGCCAGAAAACCCGCGACCCCACCAGCGTGTAACGTTGTGCCGTCAGCCAGCGCTGGATTGGCTTGTCGGTACCATTCTTGAGCGCAAACACGATCCAGTTCGGGTTGGTTCCCGTGGTCGTTGCTTCAACCGCCATGCGCCCGACGATGCCATCGGGCCCGGGAACGGTATCGATCTGCAGCTTGTCGCCCCTTCCTTCGTAAAGTTCACCGAGAGCGGTGATGTCGATTCGGTCCTTATTGGGATCAATCAGAATGGCATCGAGAGCGTAGGCGGACGTAATCCCTGCAAGCAAAAACAGCAAACCGAACGCAGCCGCGAAAACACCTGCACGCAGAGACGATGCGGAGCCTGAAGCCGGATCGCTCTCCGCTCGCTTCCAACTTATAAGGGTCTCAAGTCGCACGTTTCGGGATCTTTCCGTTCACAACCGCCACGCCAGAACTATGGGCCTAACGGCGAATATCGTCTTCAAGCAGTGCAAATGTCACATGGTCCTGCCAGGAACCATTGATCTTCAGGTAGCGGCGCGCCTGCCCCTCCCGAATGAAACCGGTTCGTTCCAGCAGTCGGATTGAGGCTTCATTACTCGGCAGACAGGACGCCTCAAGCCGATGAAGACGCAGGGTATCAAACACGAAGGGTATCACTGCTCGCACTCCGGAAGTCATGTAGCCCTGTTTCGCATAGGGCGCACCGACCCAGTAACCAAGGGTGCAGGCTTGTGTAACTCCCCGACGCACATTCGATAACGTCAAACCGCCGAGAAGCAAATCGCTCTCGCCGTGAAATAGAAAAAAGGCATAGCCCATATCTTCTTTCAGGTCTCGAGCGTAGTATTTGAGCCTTCGCCTGAAGGAGGCCCGGGTCAGTTCGCTGCTGGTCCATGCAGGTTCCCAAGGGGTCAGGAATTCCCTGCTCTGCGCCCGCAATTCTGCCCACGAGGGATAGTCGCTTGCCTGTGGCACGCGCAAATAGACCGTGTCACCGTTGACCAACGGGCCTGTTTCAGGCGGTGCAACTGATCGCAGGAATGCCATCTGTAGTCACGTCCCTCTTATTCGGCGGCCCTTGCGGGCTGCAAAAATGATCGCCGGATAAGCGTCTCCAGGCCCTCACGATCCTGTAGCGGCCCGACCGCGGCAACGCTTGGCGGTGCGGAGAGTATAAGTTCGCCTGCAAAACTACGCACGGCATCTTTGTCTACCGATTCGACCTTTTCGACGAGTTCGCTGATTTCACGCGGCGCACCAAAGACCATGGTTTGTCGGGCAATCTGCTCAGCACGGGAGCCGGAACTTTCCAAGCTCATCAGCAGACCGGATTTCATTTGCGCTTTGGCACGGGCAAGTTCCGTATCGCTGACAGGTTCGTTGGCCAATTTCTCAAGCTCAATGAAAATCACTTCTGCCAATTCCACAATCTGTTCCGCGCCTGTTGCCGCGTGGATACCGAACAGCCCTGTATCGGTCATGCCCCAACAAAAAGAATAGATCGAATAGCACAAACCACGAGCCTCACGGGCTTCCTGAAACAGACGCGATGACATCCCCCCACCAAGCACGCTGGAGCAGAGTTGAGCGGTATACATTGCGTCTTCCCGATAGGACGGCCCTTGGAACGATATGACGATATGAGACTGTTCGAACTGCCGAGCCTCGTGCTTGAAACCGCCAGCATAGCTGGCAATTTCCGGTTCATGGTGGCTGGAAGGCTCCATATCGCCAAACGCGGCTTCGGCCAGTTGAATCAATTGCCCATGATCAACCGCGCCGGCAGCGGCCAAGACCATGGAACCGGCGCAATAACGGTTTTTCATATAGCCAGTCAGGTCATCGGGGGTAACGCTACGGACGCTATCTTTGGTTCCCAGGATGGTTCGCCCGGCAGCCTGATCAGGAAAGGCCATCTCCTGAGCCAGATCGTAGGCCACGTCATCAGGACTGTCTTCAGCGGCCGCAATTTCCTGAAGGATTACGTCTTGCTCACGCGCAAGCTCGCCGGCATCAAACTTTGGATCGCGAAGGATGTCGGCAATAATATCTACCGCGAGAGCCACATCCGCTTTAAGCACTCGGGCATAATATGCCGTGGTCTCGATGCTGGTCGCTGCATTTAGATCACCGCCTACCGATTCGATTTCCTCGGCGATCTCGCGTGCGCTTCGCCGTGCTGTGCCCTTGAACGCCATGTGCTCCAGCAGATGCGAGATACCGTGTTGGGACACTGTCTCCGAGCGCGCGCCTGTGCCAACCCATACACCAAGTGAAACGGTTTCCAGATGCGGCATGTGGTGAGTCACGACCCGCAGACCGTTCTCCAGGGTCGCCAGTTCAGTGCTCATGTAGCCGGCTCCTGAATAGCGCGGGCGCGGGATTCGATGAAATCGGTCAGTGCAGCGTAGTCGTTTTCCAGAACTTCAAAATGCTCATCAGCGCCCAGCCGCCCTTCCAAGGCCGAGGGCATGTCCGGGCGCTTGCCGATTGCCTCGCCAACGGCATCGGGAAATTTCGCCGGATGTGCCGTTGCCAGGGTCACCATCGGCTCGTCGGGCCGGGCAGTCCTGCGGGCGGCGGCCAGTCCGACAGCGGTATGCGGATCGCAGACGTAACCCGTCTCCTCAGCAACGTCCTTGATTGTGCGTTTGACTTCTTCTTCATCTATCGCTTGAGCTGAAAACAGGGCGCGAATGGCCGTCAGTTCATCTTCTGAAAGCGTGAAGCCATTGCTGTCAGCGAGGTCAGTCATAACCCCACGAACGCGCTCGCCACTGCGACCGGCGGCTTCGAAAATCAGCCGCTCGAAATTACTCGAAACTTGAATATCCATACTAGGGCTTGAGGTAGCGATGACTTCGTTCGGCTCGTAGCGGCCTGTCTCCAGCGTACGCGCCAATATATCATTGGTATTCGTGGCTATAACGAGGCGTCCGATCGGCAACCCCATGCATGACGCAACGTAACCTGCGAAGACATCACCGAAATTTCCGGTGGGAACGCAAAAGCTGATAGCCCGCTCCGGGGCGCCGAGAGCAACGGCGGATGTGAAATAGTAGACCGATTGGGCCATGATTCTGGCCCAGTTGATGGAATTCACACCTGCAAGTGCGAGCCGGTCCCGCCGCTCCAGATCATTGAACAGCGCCTTCACCAAGGCCTGGCAATCGTCAAAGGTCCCCTCAATGGCGATATTGTGGACATTTTCTGCCTGGCAGGTTGTCATCTGCCGGCGTTGCACGTCACTTACCCGCCCATGCGGATGCAGGATGAAGATCTCTATTGACTCTCGTCCCGCAAATGCCTCGATCGCCGCTCCACCGGTATCTCCTGACGTGGCGCCAACGATGGTTGCCCGTGCATTGCGTCGCTTGAGCGCCCGGTCCATGACGCGGGCCAGCAACTGCATTGCCACGTCCTTGAAGGCACAGGTCGGCCCGTGAAACAGTTCAAGGAGCCACTGGTTGGGGCCAATCTCGACCAGCGGTGCGACAGCGCTGTGGGAGAAGGTGGCATATGCTGCCTCCACCATCTCTTTGAATTCGTCGTCAGGGATATCAGACCCAAGAAAGGGTTTCATGATACGGCAGGCAGATTCCGCATAAGACAGCCCTGAAAGTGCGGCAATTTCAGGCGGTGCAAGCCGCGGCCATTTGTCAGGCACATAGAGGCCGCCATCGCGCGCAAGGCCGGTCAACATGACATCCTCGAATCCAAGCGATGGTGCTGTTCCCCGGGTGCTGACGTAGCGTATTTCGTTGCTCTGATCGGGCATTTTTTTGGTCGTAATCATTTAGGCGCGCACGGTAAATGCGAAGCGGCGGACCCGCAAGCGGAACTGAGGTTTTTAGGTGAACGCGTTTAGCTAATCGAACGCTGCCGCAGCCGGCCAATCACGTAAATCGCCACGACTACCAATAAGCCACCTGCCAGACCGAACCATGTGAGTGCGTATTGCAAATGGCTATTCGGTAATTCCAGCCGGGTCACACCGCCCTTCGGCCAACCACCGGGAACGGGCCCAGCTTCAAGCTCCACAAAAAACGGCACCAACCACTTCTGCTCCTGTGGTGAAAGTACAGATCGGGCCATCCCCTCAAGATCGCGCCAAAACCAGCTGTTCTTCTCCGGTGAATTGTCCGGTGCAAATGGGTCTTGCGTCGCACCTTTTCTTGCAAGACCAACAACTGAAGCAAGTCCTGCAATCTGACCAGCCGCGCGGCTTTTGGCATCCTTCAGTTCATTCAGAACAAATCCCCGGTCCGCCATGACAACTTGCTTGCCAGTTGTCACAAGTGGTGTGATGACGCGCCAACCCGCCTTGCCGTCGACAATGGTGTAGTAGTGCCGCTCCTTGTCATGATCGAATGTCCCATCCAGCCGCACACGCAAATAGTCGACATCACCAGACCTTTTCCACTGGGCAATCGCCTTGCTCAACGAGATGGGCTCGGATTCGACGCGTGTTTCAATACGTTCAATCAGACCCTGTTTCCACGCGAGCCTTTGCAGTTGCCAAAAGCCAAGTGCAACGAGCATGGCAAAGGCAATTGTCGCCAGGGCGGTCAGCCAGATCAGATCGCGTTTCAAGATATATTTGTCCTAGCGCGTGGCCACCCGGCCCTCTTCGGCCTTGTGCCGGTACTGCAATGCAATCAGCATCGCCTTGAACGGCCGAAGCAATCCGAGGCACAAGACAACAGTTAATGGCAGCCAAAGTACTGCGTGCACCCAATATGGCGGCTGATACATCACTTCCACGATGAGTGCCGCCGCCACAACAACAAAGCCGGCAATCAAGATTATGAACACCGCAGGCCCATCGCCACTGTCGGCGAAGCCATAGTCCAGTTTGCAGACGTCACAGCGCGGAGCGACGGTCAAATAGCCTGAAAATAGCTTACCTGATCCGCAGCGTGGGCACCGTGACAAGATACCGGCGCGCAGCGTTGTTGCGAGCGGGATGTGCTGGCCTTGTGCCATTTCACAGATTCCCTAAGACGCCACACGGCAAAGACGCTTGTAAAAGCTCAGTGCGCCGCCGGTGTGCCCGCTGCCCAAACATAGATGCAGCTAAACAGGAAGAGCCACACGACATCGACGAAATGCCAGTACCAGGCAGCGGCCTCAAAACCAAAATGCTGCTTGGAATTGAAGTGTCCGGCAAGTGCTCGAAACAGCGTCACGATCAGAAAGATCGTGCCGATGATCACATGCGCGCCGTGGAAGCCCGTCGCCATGAAGAAAGTGGCACCGTAGATGCTCTCGCTGAATGAGAAGGTAGCGTGGACATATTCGTATACCTGCAGGGCGGTAAACATGATGCCCAGGATGATCGTAAGCACAAGCCCGACAATCAATCCGCGCCGATCATCGTGAAGCAAGGCATGGTGCGCCCAGGTTACGGTCGTACCCGAAGTTAGCAGGATCAGCGTATTGACGAGCGGAATATCCCAGGGATCAAACGTTTCAACGCCTTTTGGTGGCCACTGCCCGCCAGTGAACTCGGTGCGCGCGACCTGCACCGCTTCATTGGAGTACAGTGCCGCATCAAAAAAGCCCCAGAACCAGACGACAAAGAACATCACCTCTGACGCAATGAACAGGATCATCCCGTAGCGCAGGTGGAGCTGAACCACAGGTTTGTGCTGACCTTGAATCTCGGCTTCATTGATAACGTCTCGCCACCACACGAACATGGTGCCGGCGATAAAGATCATGCCAACGACAAACACATACGGCCCATGAAGGCCGAACAAGCCTTCGCCGCCATCCATTGACTGCATCCAAATGATGAGACCTAGCGCGGTAATGAAGGCGGATATGCCGCCGATAATCGGCCAGGGACTGGGGTCCACAAGGTGGTAGTCATGTTGGTTGGCGTGCGATTTGGCCATGTCTTTCGCTCCGTTTACCCCCCAGGGGCGTTTATCCTGGCACCCGCATCGGGTGCGATATTCTCAAACTCGTTTTTATCTATGTCCCATCCGGACGTGGCGCGGAATTTTCTGTCGACGCCACTTCGGGTTCTTCCTTCACGGGGAAGAATGTATAGGACAAGGTAATCTCCTGGATATTCCTGGCCTCGGGATCGTTCACAATCTCCGGGTCCACGAAAAATGTCACCGGCATATCCACACGAGCACCGGGCTCGAGGGTTTGCTCAGTAAAGCAGAAGCACTCCAATTTGTTGAAATACTGCCCTGCCGCTACAGGCGTCACATTGAATGTCGCCGTGCCCGTGACTTTCGTACCGGACACATTCTTCGCCTCGTAGTGGGCGAGCATGCTTTCGCCGATCTTCATTTCCAAGGACCGCTGAACGGGTTTGAAGGCCCAACCCATATCCCGGCTTACATTGGCGTCGAAGCGTACGATCATCTTGCGGTCGAGTATTGCATCAGGGGCTTGTTCGGCACGCTGGGTTGTCCCGCCATAGCCCGTCACCTGGCAGAATAGCTGATAAAGCGGAACGGCAGCGTAGGAGAGGCCAACCATTCCAACTGCCAGGCCGCCCATGGCGATTGCAACCGCGAAATGCCGGCGTTGACGGGACATGGTCTCCATCGCATTAGTCGTTTTTTTTCGCGACGTTCCAGTCATGTCTTTCGCAATTTTGCCCACTTAAAATGTCCGGTTCGCTACATTCGACCCAAGGCGCACTATTGTAACGAGATAGAATAACACCACCATGCCGGCCAACGTACAGGCGATGGCTATCGATCTGGTTCGGCGGCGCTTCTTCTCCTCATCTGTGAGTTGCATCACACTCGCTCACACAGAAATCCATGCAATCGCCTTCACACCCGATACGTGCTCGGTCAGCAATACCGCAAAAAGCAGCAACAAATACAAAATTGAAAATCCGAAGAGCTGGCGCGCAGCTTGTTCCGCTTCCCTGCCCTCTCGCCTGGAGAACACCCGCCAGGCCAGAACCACAAAAACCGCACCCAGCAAACCCGACAACACCATATAGGCCATCCCGCCGAGGCCGATGACTGCCGGCAACATGCCGATAGGCGCCATGATCAGGCTGTAAATCAAGATTTGGCGCCGCGTTACGTCGCCTCCGGCTGTGACCGGTAACATGGGAATGCCGGCTCGCGAGTAGTCTCCCGAACGGTTTAATGCCAGCGCCCAGAAATGCGGCGGCGTCCACATGAAAATAATCAGGAATAGGACAATAGGCTCCAGACTGATGGTGCCTGTTGCGGCAACCCAGCCGATCATTGGCGGAAAAGCTCCTGCCGCACCACCTATAACGATGTTCTGCGGCGTGCGCCGTTTGAGCCACATAGTGTAGACAAACAGATAGAAGCCGATCGTGAATGCAAGCAGCAATGCCGCCGGCCAATTCACCAGAAGCCCCATAGTCAGGACAGAGCCCACTGCCAAAACCGTACCGAATGTCAGCGCTTGATCAGCGGATATGAGTCCGCGCGGAACGGGGCGTGCTGCTGTGCGCTGCATGATCGCATCGATGTCCGCGTCGTACCACATGTTGAGCGCACCGGACGCACCCGCGCCAACGCCAATACAGATGAGGGTCGCCAGACCGAGCACGGGATGCATCGAGCCAGGCGCAACGATAAGACCGACAAAGGCTGTGAAAAGCACAAGCGACATAACCCGGGGCTTCATTAGCGCGAAAAAGTCGCCAACGCTTCCGGTGTTACTCAGCGCGCCGGCGTCAAGCCCAGGTCGAGTGATTTCCATGCTTGTGTCAGTCATTGCAAATCACCCGCGGTATCTGCTGATCGTTATATGCCCGCCGTCGCGCACGCTCACTTGATCCGCGGCAGTTGCTCATACTGGTGGAACGGCGGTGGAGAACTGAGTGTCCATTCAAGTGTCGTGGCACCCTCACCCCAAGGATTGCCCGCGGCCTTCTCCTTACGCTGGAAGGCCAGGAACACGCCGAACAGGAAGATCAGGACGCCGAAACCGGAGATGTATGAACCGACGGAGGAAACATAGTTCCATCCCGCGAAGGCATCGGGATAATCCGCATAGCGTCGCGGCATGCCGGCAAGACCAAGGAAATGTTGCGGGAAGAACACCAGGTTAACGCCAATGAATGACACCCAGAAATGCAGCTTGCCGACAAATTCGGAATACATATACCCGGTGATTTTCGGGAACCAGTAATACCAACCGGCGAACAGGCCGAATGTGGCGCCGAGGGAGAGCACATAATGGAAATGTGCGACCACATAGTAGGTATCGTGCATCGCACGATCAACGCCGGCGTTGGCAAGCACCACACCCGTTACGCCACCAAGCGTGAACAGGAATATGAAGCCGAATGCCCAAAGCATCGGTGTCTTGAACACAATCGAGCCACCCCACATTGTGGCAATCCAGGAGAAGATTTTCACGCCCGTGGGAACAGCAATGACCATTGTCGCGGCAACGAAATAAGCTTGGGTATTTAGCGATATACCCGCTGTGTACATGTGATGCGCCCACACGACAAAACCGACCGCACCAATCGCCGCCATGGCATACGCCATGCCGAGATAACCGAAAATCGGCTTGTTTGAGAATGTCGAAATCACGTGGCTGATGAGGCCGAATGCCGGCAGGATGATGATGTAAACCTCCGGGTGACCGAAAAACCAGAACAGATGCTGGAAGAGAAGCGGGTCACCGCCACCTGCGGCATCAAAAAACGTCGTACCAAAATTGCGATCGGTAAGCAGCATCGTGATGGCGCCGGCCAGGACAGGAAGCGCCAGCAGCAGCAGGAATGCCGTCACCAGGATCGACCACACGAACAGCGGCATCTTATGCAGAGTCATGCCGGGTGCGCGCATGTTGAAGATGGTTGTAATGAAGTTGATCGCACTCAGGATCGATGATGCGCCGGCAAGATGCAGCGACAGGATCGCAAAATCCATTGCCGGTCCAGGCGAACCGGATGTCGACAGTGGTGCGTAAACTGTCCACCCGCCGCCAACACCGTCGCCGCCTGGAGGACCAGGCACGAACAGCGACATAAGCAGCAGCGTGAAAGCCGGAGGCAGTAGCCAAAACGAGATATTATTCAGGCGCGGAAACGCCATGTCCGGTGCGCCAATCTGAAGGGGCACAATCCAGTTGCCGAAACCACCGAACAGCGACGGCATGATCATGAAAAACACCATGATCAGTCCATGAGCGGTGGTGAACACGTTGAACATGTGAGGGTCGGAAAAGATCTGCATGCCAGGATGCTGCAGTTCCATACGCATACCAATCGACAGCAGACCGCCAATGATACCGCCTATCAGCGCAAAGATAAGATAGAGCGTTCCGATATCCTTGTGGTTGGTTGAGAAGAGGTACCTCTTCAATCCAGTCGGATGATCGTGATGATCTGCCGTGGCTGATTTACCCGCCATATCTCTTCTTCCTTGCTCTTACCGGTCCTTATTGATCAGGAAGGACCTTTCGATTTCAGCTTTAGCGTTTTAGTTCGGCCAGGCGCGGTGTTTCGGCAGGCGTCTCCTGCAAAGTCTCTGAGGGAGCTGCCGCGAACTCCTTCTTCGCCTTCTGGAGCCAGCTCGCGAACTGTTCGTCGGTCACGACACGTACCGCTATCGGCATGAAGGCATGTTTGGCTCCACACAATTCAGAACATTGACCGTAAAACGTACCCGTCTTTTCAGCCCGGAACCATGTGCGTAGAAGGCGGCCCGGCACCGCATCCACTTTCACGCCGAACGCTGGCACTGTCCAATTGTGCAGCACGTCGGACGCTGTGATCAGAACGTGAACGTTCTTGTTCACCGGCACCACAACCTCATTATCTGTTGCAAGCAACCGGGGCTGACCTGGTTTTAGGTCGGCATCTTCAACAATCACCGCATCGAATGTCAGTGCGTCGTGATCGGGGTACTCGTAGGTCCAGTACCACTGATTGCCGATAGCCTTGATGGTCAAATCCGCCTTTGGAAAATCATACTGCGCGAACAGCAGCCGGAACGACGGTACGGCGATTATCACCAAAATGATGATTGGAACGACGGTCCACAAAACTTCAAGAGTGGTGTTGTGAGTGGTTTTGGACGGCTTGGGATTGGATTTCGCATTGAAGCGCAAACCGACATAGACCATCAGCGCCAACACAAAGATCGAGGTGACTGTAATGATGATCAGCAGAAAATCGTGAAACTGGCCGATTTGGCGTGCAATTGGCGTGACCGGCTCCTGGAAGCCGAGCTGCCAGGGCCGTGGTTGCCCGAGCTCCGCCCACGCTGGTGCGGAAAAAAGAAATGACGCTATTGCGGTGAATAGCGCACACACCCTTGCTCCCGGAAAACCGTTCGGCATTTCTTTAGCTCCTATCGACGTCCCAATTTCTCCGCTCGAAATCGGAAAAATCCCCCCACGCAAAACGTGCAAGCAGGAGTGAATCTCCCCAACACGCCCTGCTCTAGCATCCCTGATGCCTGCTAGACAATACGCAGACATAATCGGATTCGCGTGCACCTGCGCCATACGAGGTCCCGAATGATGAAAAGCACGCAGGCGGTGCGATTGGCAACTGCCTCCATTGCAATTGGACTGCGTCAAATCTACGCGCGCTGGTGGTTTCTCCGCTCTTCAGGGCATACCGAACAAACGTGTGCCTGCACGAAGTCCAAATTTGGCCCAAAAATTGAGCGACAGGCGTCGGAGCCACAGTATTCAGAACAACGCCGATCCTGGATTAATCCTGCCGCGCAGTTAACTTTGTCAGATCTGCGCAATGCTGTAGTTTCATGACGATTTTTTTAAAATGATTGCACGAAAATGATTCCCAATCCCAACCGAAACGCATCTCCCATCTCAACTTCCACGCATTTCATGCGGGCCGTATGCGTCTTGGCCGCAAGTGCTGCTTTTATCATTGTCGGCACTTTGAACGTTTTGGCACAGGCCACTCCGAAGGAAAAATTTGGCGATTGGGAAGTCAATTGCGGCAAACCGCCCGGAGCGCGCCAACAGCGCTGCGCCCTGGTTCAAAGTGTGATCGACGAGGAGCGCGCGAATGTTGGACTGCGGGTGGTATTTCTGCTCGCATCCGATGGTCGCCAAGTGTTGCGTGTAGTGGCGCCGCTGGGCGTTCTGCTGCCTTTCGGACTGGGACTGCGGATTGATGAAGAACCCATCGGGGACAAACCGTTGCCTTTCATCCGCTGCAGGCCAATGGGGTGCATCTCCGAAATCGTCGTGAAAAAAGCGCTTCTTGATAAACTCAAGGTCGGGAAAAACGCCCTGTTCATTATTGTTGAGACAAAAGAGGAAGGCCGCGCTATCCCGGTCTCGCTTAGCGGCTTTACCAAGGGGCTTGAACGGCTCACGGCGCTCGCAAAGACGAACTAAAATCCCTTTGGCGGAATCAAAAAAAGCCGGCCTCACTAATACGAAGCCGGCCAATTGAGAAACGATCTTTTCAGGCTAGATCAGGATTTGATCTCGAAGGTTACCGAGCAGTTCACACGGTAGGATTTGATCTCGCCGTCTTTCACTCGCGCGGTTTGATCCTTAACCCAGATCGACTTGATACCTTTGACCGTCTTGGAAGCCTCCTCGACAACCTTCTGTGCCGCTTCCGACCAGCCCTTTTCCGACTCACCCATAATCTCGATAGTTTTGTGTACTGATGACATTTACGCCTCCTAAAATACGCGTTGATAGGAAAAAGGCACCATCCGAAGATGGTGCCTTTCATTACATATAGCAGGGAACCGGGCGTTACTACGGCAAGGGGGATTGCCGAAGAGTCTCAGATTTGCTTTGTGCGTCAGCTGGCTTGGCAGGAGCGAGCCCATTTGGCGGCATTTTTGCGTCGCTCCATGCGCCTCGCCAGAGCCTGGGATGGGTCCTCGGACCAATGGCTCATCAGAGCCCAATCAAGATCAGAACGCGTCAACCCAATATCATTGAGCAGGCCGTCATGGTTCCGTGCAAGCCGGGCTATTTCCCTGCGGCCCCGCCGGGCTTCAAGCAACCGGTTTGCGTAGAGATAGAACTGGCCCAAGGCAGAGCGAATAATAGACCATCGCGTGGGATGCCTGAGCCGGTTTGCTTCAAACGGGGCATAGGTCATTGTTTCCACTCCTCTTTTCAAGACAAGCGATCATGCTGTGGGAACGGGGTTTCCCCCGTTCCCACGACTAACCGCTATACTTGGTTGTGACGTTCAAGCGGGTGTCATCCGTCCTGATTTGCGAAATATGGCAAATACCTTCCCATAATTCAAACAAATGTTTATTATGTTATGCATAACAATATTTGATTGATTGCAAAGTGGCGAAACGAGGTTAGGAATGGCGACTCCTGTGCTTGATGCGGACCAGCTCAAAACGCTCATTGCTATTGCGGACACGGGAAGTTTCACCCGTGCGGCAGACGAAGTGCACAAGACGCAAGCGGCAGTTTCCATGCAGATGCGTCGGTTGGAAGACAGCGTCGGTCGTCGGTTGTTCACCAAGAATGGCAGGCGGAACCAGCTGACAGGCGATGGCGAACACCTGCTCGAGTATGCGCGTCGCATTATTACTCTCAACAACGAGGCGCTGACCGTGCTCTCGGAACCTGAACTGGCTGGCCATGTCCGTATCGGCACGCCGGATGACTATGCCGAACGCTTCCTGCCTGGCATCTTTGCAAGGTTTGCGCGTACACACCCCCTCGTCGAAGTGGAGATTCTCTGTCAGGCAAGCCGCTCCCTGATGGAGTTGATCAACCAGGGTGAACTCGATCTGGCAATCGCCACCCACTCTGATTGCGGAGTGCATGGTGAGGTTATCCGGCGGGAAAGGTTGTGCTGGGTTGGATCGCCGCGCCACCGGCTTGAAGCGCGTGAAATCTTACCGATTGCCCTGGGGCCGGCTACGTGTTCATGGAGACATTCTGCGACGAAAGCGCTTGATGAAATCAACCGCCCCTACCGCATTCTTTATACGAGCCCCAGTGCAACAGCTATTGTTGCAGCGGTGATGTCGGGTCTGGCGGTTACTGTATTGCCTGAAAGCGCGGTCCGGGCCGGCATGCGCCGGCTTGGGAAAGAGGGACGCTACCCTGAGTTACCCACTTGCGATATCGCGCTGTTGCGCGCATCAAGCAATGCAAATTCGACCATTGATGCCCTGGCGGATCACATCGTTGGAAGTTTGAACAATCTAGACTTTGCCGTGCAGCCCTGGATGTAGAACCGGGTTCTTCGCACAGGCCAGTGAACCGACTAGAAAAATTCAGGAAATGCTCCCGCCAGTGCGCTACGCACACGCTCACGAACCGGCATGGCAGCCTCAGGGTATTCGAACGACTGCCCGGTAACCGTTTCAATCAGGTCGACATATTTTCCGGCGAATTCGAGAAGCGTGTCCTGCGGAATTTCTGGGATCGGCTCTTTGTAGGGATCGCATTTGCCGCGAACCCACAAGCGCAGAAATTCCTTGTCGAGACTTTCGGGCTCCTCGCCCGCTTTAAGGCGGGCGCCATAGGTGTCCGCCTTCCAGTATCGGCTCGAGTCCGGTGTCAAAATCTCATCTGCCAAAACAATCTCGCCATCCTCGTCGAGACCAAACTCGAACTTCGTGTCGACCAGGATCAGGCCATTGCGGGCCGCAATCTCCCGTCCGCGGGCAAATACAGCAAGGCTTTTCGCTGCCACGTCGTCCCACTGAGCCCGTGTGAGCAGCCCCTGCTCCATGATCTCAGCCACTGTAATTGGGGCGTCATGTTCACCAGCTTCCGCCTTGGTCGTCGGCGTGATTATGGTTTCAGGCAATTTTTGGTTCTTGACCAGACCGTCAGCGAAGTGATGTCCATAAAGCACGCGCTCGCCGCGCTGATACATCGGCCATATGCTGGTCTCGGTAGAACCCGTCATATAGTCACGAACCACCATCTCGATTGGTAAAATCTGAAGCGTTTTTGCGACGATCACATTGGGATCGGGATAATCGATGACGTGATTGGGGCAAATATCGGCGGTCTGATCAAACCAGTAACGAGCCGTCTGCGTCAGCACCTGCCCTTTAAAGGGTACAGCTGCAAGCACATGATCGAATGCCGACTGACGGTCGGTAGCGACCATGATGCGGCGCCCGTCGGGCAGGTTGTAGGAATCGCGGACTTTGCCGCGCTGAAACTCCGGGAGTTCCGGAAATTCCGCATCCGTCAGAACTCCTGCGAGTGCCATCCGGTCAGGCTCGCTTAAGGCCACAGATTTCATCCACCCTACAGCTATCAGGATCCTCAGAAGGCTTCCGTCTCGAACAGTTTGTCGATATCGCCGCCCCAGTCGCCGTTATATGCATCAAGCAGCTGTTCTGCACGCGTGCGCCCGCTTGCGACGATGTCTTCGGCGATTTGCAGAAACAGGGTTTCGTCGTTGCCGGCCCGATCTACCTCGGCACGCGCCACCAAACCCGCCTTTGCGATGGCCAGAGTTTCTCGTGCGATGTCGAGCGCCTTGCCGGACCGGAACGGCGCGTTGAGCGCACTTCCAGGAACCGCGTCACGCAGTGCCTGACGCTCATCTGCGCTCCAGTCCTTAACAAGGTCCCAGGCTGCATCGAGCGCGCTCGAGTCATAGAGCAACCCAACCCAGAAGGCGGGCAGCGCACAAATTCCGCGCCACGGCCCTCCGTCCACGCCGCGCATCTCCAGAAACTGCTTCAGGCGCACCTCGGGGAAAATCGTTGAAACGTGATCGGTCCAATCGGCCTCGTTGGGCTTTTCGCCAGGCAAAACCTCAAGCTTGCCACCCAGGAAGTCGCGAAATGACGCCCCAGCCACGTCGATGTATTTGCCGTCGCGATAAACGAAATACATCGGCACATCGAGGGCATAGTCCGTATATCGTTCAAACCCCATACCGTCCTCAAAGGCCCAAGGCAGCATGCCTGTCCGGTCGGGATCGGTATCGCGCCACATCTCGCTGCGGTAGGAAAGAAATCCGTTGGGCTTGCCATCCTTGAACGGTGAATTGGCGAAGATCGCCGTGGCGATCGGCTGCAGGGCGAGACCAACACGCAGCTTCTTCACCATGTCCGCTTCGCTCGCGAAGTCGAGGTTGACCTGGATGGTGCAGGTCCGGTGCATCATATCGAGGCCTTGTTGCCCCATGCGGGGCATGTAGGCACGCATGATTTTGTAGCGCAGCTTTGGAACACGCGGTGTTTCCGCAAGCGTCCATTTCGGCGAAAAGCCCAAACCCAAAAACCCTATACCCCACTCGTCGCCGATCTGGCGGACCTGCTCCAGATGCTGGCTCGCCTCATCGCAGGTCTGGTGCACGGTGCCAAGTGGAGCGCCCGAAAGTTCAAATTGCCCACCGGGTTCAAGGCTGATCGATCCGCCACGCTGTTGCAGGGCAATGATATTGTCCCCTTCCATGATCCGCTCGTATCCGAAGCGGCGCGCCATTTCTTCCAGCAACGCATGAATGCCATGTTCACCCTCGTAAGGGAGCGGTGACGGTCCCGCGGCAAAAAACCCGAATTTTTCGTGCTCTGTCCCAATCCGCCATTTCTCAGCTGGTTTGCAGCCGCGCTCAAATTCAGCAACCAGTTGGTCCCTTGATTCAATGAGCGGACTATCGGGTGTGTCCTGGCGTGTGGACATGATCTCTCCAGGAAATCCGGATGCAGGGGCGCGGGACAAGCTTAAGTATGCCCGCTGCCGGAATCAGCCGCCTGTTATGGACCCGCGCGCAAGCATCTGGCAAGCATCTCAAATCACTGCCAATCACCCAGGACGGCATTGACCAGTGCAAGGGCTGCAACTGCAGCCGTATCGGCACGCATGACCCTGGGACCCAGAGAAATTGCCGTCACGAACCTTAGAGAGTGCAAGCGCTCTTGTTCGCGCGCCTCAAACCCGCCTTCAGGCCCGACCAATACAGCCAAGGGACCAGGATCGATAGCCCTTAGCGCCTCTAGTGGCGAGGCGATAGGCGCTTTTTCATCGCAATGGATGATCCGGCGGGTGGCGTCCCATTCATCGAGAAGCCTGTCCAGTGAAACGGGCTCATGAACTTCAGGAATGCGCAAGACACCGCACTGCTCGGCGGCTTCGATCACATTGGACCGCATCCGGACCAGTTTGACGCGTTGCGCAGATGTATGCTGCGTAAAAACGGGCACGAGTGCGGCGACGCCAAGCTCTGTCGCCTTCTGCACCATATAGTCGAGACGGGCGCGTTTGAGAGGTGCGAAAAGATAATGAATATCGGGCCCATCCTCTTGATCCCGGACCTGATCCAGGACATTGAGCAGGCACTGCCCTCGCCGCTGCACGGTAATCTGCGCTCGCCATTCTCCCATCTTGCCGTCAAAGATGAGCAGTTCAGCGCCCGTTTGCAGACGCATGACATTGACGAGATAGTTTGCCTGCACCCGAGTGCAGTCGATGTCCAGACCAGGCTTGAGCGGCCCTTCAACAAAGAGCCTGATAGAATTTTCACGCATGCCGTCTCGCATTTTCGCTTGATTTGGGCCTTTGAGAACGCCCCTTGGAACCTACCCATTGCAGAGCGTTCCCTCACCTCATATTAAGGGAGGAGCGCGGCTACACGCGAGCCCCATTGGACAGCGCCACCACGGACCTGGCGACAAACATCATGAATGAGCGCGTCAGAACGAACCCCACCCGGCCCCAAGCGGTCGCTGACGCTGTCCCCGGAAACTGGGTCGACAGATTGGCGCCGGAAAGCTGGCGGCCCTATTTGCGGCTTGCCCGGGCAGATCGGCCGATTGGTGTCTGGCTCCTGCTCTGGCCCTGTTGGTGGTCTTTGGCGCTGGCCGGAATGGCTTCCAGCACAGATTATCCGAACCTGTTGTATATGGCGCTCTTTGCCATAGGCGCCATCGTCATGCGCGGCGCGGGTTGCGCCTGGAATGACATCATCGACCGCGACTATGATTCCCGCGTTGCCCGCACCAGGTCGCGCCCAATTCCCTCGGGACAAATCACGGTGAGGCAGGCGCAGATCTTTATGTGTGTCCTGGCGCTGATTGGTCTCGCCATATTGCTCCAGTTCAACGCATTCACCGTCTTGCTTGGATTTGCATCCCTTCTCCCCGTCGCGATTTATCCGTTCATGAAACGGCTGACCGACTGGCCGCAGGCGGTCCTTGGTTTGGCATTTTCATGGGGTGCACTGATGGGCTGGGCGGCTGTACTCGGCGAGCTGTCGCTTCCACCGCTGCTGCTCTATGGCGGTGCCGTTGCCTGGACGGTCGGTTACGACACGATATACGCCCATCAGGACAAAGAGGACGACGCACTTCTGGGTCTGAAGTCGACGGCACTCAAATTCGGGTCAAGGACCAAGCCATGGCTGACCCTGTTCTATGTATTGGCCTTCACCGGCATTGTATCTGCGGGCCTTGCCGCAGGGGGCGGACAGACGTTCTGTTTTATCATGGCAGCGGGTGCGGCCCATCTTGTCTGGCAAACGCTGACACTTGATGTCTCAGATGAGCAAAACTGTCTGACGCGCTTCCGCGCGAACAGGGATTTTGGCGCGGTCGTTTTTATTGCTCTGATTGCCGACATGGCCGTGAGCGCGCTTTGGTGATTGAGCTGGCCACAACCCGCTGACGTGAGGGCTATACCACTCAGCGCATCTGATACAGCGCTTCCATGATCTGCACGTCCGTTAGGCTCGATGGATCGATACCAGCCTCCTGGTTTAGTCGATCGAATTCACACGGTCCGCAGACGTCGGCGCTCAAGTCCTCAAGGTCAGCTGCGGATGACTCATAGCTGCCGATCTTTCCGGTAAGAGTAACGTCGTCCGCAAATCCCGTCTCTCTTGAGTTGGCATTAGTGTTCATCGGGCGTCTCTCCATTCCTGTGTATGTTTCAGCAGTCGGATCTGTCGGAAAACCCATTTGAGATACAACCAATATGGGCAAGACTATCGATGGTACAAATCTATTCTAACGTGTTTTTCAATAGAAAATATCTATCATTCAAAATGCAACAATTTGCCAGGAGATATCTTTGTTCGCTAGACGCGCGGGAAATCGGGGTGCTCGCGTTTGATTGTCTCGCGGACATAGTCGGCCAACGTCTCGTATTGTGCTGTCAGCGATGAGGATTTTCGCCAGGCAANGCCAATGGTCCGGGAAATAGGCCGCCCTTTGATCTCGCGCGCTGTCACCGTCGTGTCCTGATCCAGGACCGACCGCACAAAAAGACCCGGCAGGAATGATAACCCGCCGCCCATGCCGACCATCTGGCGCAACGTATCCAGGCTCGTCCCCTCGAAGTCGAGACGAAGCCGTGCACCGATGTCCTCGCAAATGGACTCAACCTGCTCGTGCAATTGATGACCAGTTTCCAAGGTCAATATGGACTGCCCACGAAGATCGGCACGTTCGATCACAGGCTTATCAGCCAGGGGATGGTCACTTGCCATGGCAATGAAAAGTGGCTCGCGGAAAAGCGGCATACTGTCAATATCCTCACCCCGTACGGGCAAAGGTGTAATCAGAATATCGAAGCGCCCGCTTTGCAGACTTCGCGGCAATGTCTGTGGAACTTCCTCACGAACAAAAAGCTTCAATTCCGGATAGTCGCTGTGCAGTCGCGGCAACATTTTGGGTAGGAGGTAGGGGCCAATGGTCGGAGGCAGGCCCAGCCGGATTGTTCCGCCAAGGCCCTTGCCATAGCTCAATGCCATTTCCCTGATTTCCTGCACATCCAGAAGAATACGGCGTCCGGTTTCAAGAATTTGCTCGCCTAACGGCGTGAAAATCACACCCGACCTCCCGCGTTCGACCAACTGCGCACCAAGACGTGATTCAAGCGTCTTGAGTTGAGCACTCAATGTCGGCTGGCTGACACCACATTGTTCCGCGGCGCGTCTAAAGTGCTTGGTTTCGGCCAACGCGACCAGATATTCGATCTGACGAATGGAAGGCATATTCTGCACCCGACGAGTTGCGTTGCGGGCCGCGCCAAACGTCTGAGGATTTCCTGATGCCTCATGTTTGACGCAAACGCCGCAAAATCAATTCATAGATAAAATCTATCGTATTTTGTTGAAAAATGCATTGGCTTTTATGGAGATTTGACCCCAGCTTTGGTGAATGAAGCAGCGGACAACTCTTCACGATGAACAATAACAAGAGGCAGATTGGATCGATCCCCCCGGAGATGATTGCCGTGGCTGTGAACAGAACCATGTTGTATTTGGCGGTTCTGACAGTCACGGTGATCTTTCTTTACGCGTCCCTTCAGCCCCGACCGGTGCTGCTGCCGGCGATGAGCAGTCTGCTGACAATCTGTGCCTTTGCAGCCGGCGCTTTGGCCTTGATCCGCGTACAACCGCTCAACGCGCCGTATCTGACATCCTGGGATCTTTCCGCGCTCTGGCTGTTTGTGGCCATAGGGCTTGGGATGCTGTCGGATTCCGATGCGGTCGAAGCTTATCTCGCGTCAGTTTCGACAAGCGCAACCGCTGAGCTGCCGATGCCGGCACCTGCGGAAAACCACTGAGGTATATGATGAAGCGATTCAAAAACATTCTGGCTGTCTATAACGATGCCATTGGTGCAGAAGACGCGCTTACGCAGGCCGCGGCACTCGCCAGATCGAACCGTGCGCGCCTGACCCTGGTTGATGTTCACAATCAATCTACTGTTACGCCGGCACAACGCAAAGAGCGGGAGAAATGCCTGCAGCGTACGGTCAACCATCTCAAGCTAGACGGCGTCGAACGCGTATCGTTTGAACTGTTGGTCGGCACGGAGTCTGTCGAAATCATCGCTCAGGTCAAGCGGGGCAAACACGATATCGTTGTCGCCAGTGCCGAGGGCGGTAGTGCGATTCGCAATGCCTTGTATGGCAGAACTGCAATACACCTCATCCGCAAATGCCCTTGCCCCGTCTGGCTGCTTAAGCCGGGGCATTCATTGCAATACGGCAGGGTTCTCGCAGCTGTTGATCCCGACCCGGATCGGCCGGAAAACGATGCGCTCAATACCAAGATCATGGATCTCGCGACATCCCTGTCACGAAGCTATGACGCCGACCTCCATGTGCTTCACGCGTGGGAAGTTCGCGGAAAGGACCGTGACACGCTGAGTTCCGAAATCCGAGACACAGCCCGGACGTCCTTGCTTGAGAAGCACCTGAATATCCATAGAGAGAGGGTGGACGAGCTGTTGGAAAACTATAAGCCGGTAGGTGCTCGCCACCCGGTTCACCTCCCACAGGACATCCCTGAGCGCGCGATTTTGAAGACCGTCAATAAAGAAGAGATAGATCTGATCGTCATTGGTGCCTCGTCCAGAGGTGGTCTTGCAGGTTTCCTGAACGGACACGCGGCCGAATCCATTCTGGCAGCGGTCCGCGGGGGCGTCCTTACGGTAAAGCCAACAAGCGCACTCGCAGAGCAATCTATTCGGCCGGTCGAGAAAACTCTCGAGGTCGCCTGAATTCGCCTCGCCTGACGCGTAAATCCGAATCTGCATGACCCTCAAGCACGAACCGGCACGACTCCGAAGCGAGGCTCTCGATTGATCCAGACCATCAAACGTAGCGCTGTCGACCTGAAGCGCGGCGCACAGGCGTTTTTTCAGCATGAAGCGGCAGGCGGCCTTATCTTGATGGCAGCCGCTGTTTTTGCGCTGATCCTCGAGAACTCTGCTCTCAGTTGGCTCTATGATGCACTTCTTGGCACGCCGGTAGTGGTCAAGATAGGCGCACTGGCGATCGACAAACCTCTCCTGCTTTGGATAAACGACGGCCTGATGGCGATTTTCTTCTTCCTTATCGGGCTGGAAATAAAGCGTGAAATCGTAGAGGGACGACTGTCCAACTTCGATCAGGCTGCATTACCTGTCCTGGCCGCAGCAGGAGGAATGATTGGCCCCGCGGCAGTCTACGTCGCATTCAATTTCGGTGACCCGACGGCATTGAATGGTTGGGCAATTCCAGCGGCTACTGACATTGCTTTTGCCTTGGGCATTCTGGCCCTGCTCGGTTCGCGCGTCCCGGTTGCCTTGAAAGTCTTTCTGCTTGCGCTTGCGATTATTGACGACCTTGGCGCGATTATCATTATCGCACTGTTCTACACATCCGAACTATCAGTCTCCGTACTGGGGATAGCCGCCGCCGGGATAGCCGCCCTTGCGTGGCTCAATTGGCGCGGCGTTACGCGCCTGGCCCCCTACCTTGTCGTTGGCCTCGTAATATGGGTCTGCGTGTTGAAGTCTGGCGTTCACGCGACCCTCGCCGGTGTCATCATTGCTTTGTTTGTGCCCCTGCGCGGGCATGGCGAGGACGGGCAGTCGCTCCTCAAGAAAACAGAACACGGCCTCGCGCCCTGGGTCGTCTTTGGTGTGATGCCGTTGTTTGCGTTCGCCAACGCTGGCGTGGATCTGCGCGGTATGTCTTTTGACGTTCTGTTCGCTGGTATTCCCCTCGGCATTGCGGCTGGCCTTTTTCTCGGCAAGCAATTGGGGATCATGTCGTTTGTCTGGTTCAGCCTAAAGCTGGGCATGGCCCGGTTCCCGGAAGGCGTAACCTGGGGGCAGATTTATGGCGTTTCGCTGCTCGCAGGGATCGGCTTCACCATGAGTCTATTCATTGGAACACTGGCCTTTGCAGATCCAGAACACACAGCGGCGGTTAGACTGGGCGTCCTGTCAGGTTCAATCCTCTCCGCGCTGGCAGGATACGCGGTCTTGCGGTTTGCGACGCGGCAAAACATCTCGAAGCCGCGCGAAAATGCAAGCGCAAGTGCAGCAGCATAGACTTTTTTGCAGTATACCTGAGCTGTCTATTCCATCCGCACCAATCCCGCCATTAGCGTCATGAGACGCGAAGCGGCGGTATCCAATTGGATTCAGGTACGGGCGACAATTTCCCTGCCGGAAACGCAGCGAACAAGGCTCTGGTCGCCAACGTCGCGAATTGATGAAATCGCTGATCGCCGCGCTTCCATGCCGAGCCGCACCGGTCGCTTATGAGGTTGCTTAACCGATAGCTTACCAAACCGCTCAATTGGCTCGCGCCAACTTCCATCCGCATTGGGCAGAAGGAGCGGCAAATTCAATGCCCGCGCCCAGCTCTGCCAGCGCGTCCCCACTTCTTCCATATCGCTTGATATGTGCAGCGGAAAACAGAGCTTCGGATCGGGATGATGCAGATTGACGGAAACGACGAAACTTTCGAATTCCTCATCGAGAGCCTCGATGCGGATCGCTACGCCAGAAAAATCCTCCAGCGCAAGGTCCCGGCAAACTGCCGGAACACCCGAAACTTCATGCTTTACGGCAATTTCTCCCTGCCTGATCTCAATAAGATCGCGCGCACGACGCGCACGATCTGAATCGATATCGACAGGTAGGCTGTAGCGCACCGGAAGCCTCAAAGGATCGAGATCCAATGGGCGCACCGGCCAGCGCTCCGCAAGCCCATGCGGCTGTGTTTGACGCCTCACAATTAACTCCCCTTCGGTTGTCTGTCGCAACCTTTGTTGGTTGTCTTGCGCAACCTTTGTTGTCAGGGAATATGCCACACACTCGTTCTGATCCCCTTAAAGAACGCCGTTAAAGTTTGGTATTCGGCACGTAAGGCTTTTAGAAAGGTTCACAAGCTGTTAGCTGAACCGATGGACAAACCTCCCTACGACATTGGCATGCCTGCAGGACACGACACTCCAGACAAGGAATTTGACCTGCTCATCGCCGCCGTGCGCGAAGCAGGCAGCGTCGCACTTTCTTATTTCGGCAACGACCCGGAAACCAAAACCAAACCCGATGGAACTTCGGTTAGTGAAGCAGACTACGCCGCCAACGATGTGTTGAAACGGCACCTGATGAGCCAGGGCGACACATATGGCTGGTTGTCGGAAGAAAGCGATGATGACCTGGAGAGGCTGACCCGACAGCGGGTCTGGGTTGTCGATCCGATTGATGGAACCCGCGCCTTTCTGGAAAACAAACCGGAATGGACCGTATCTGCAGCGCTTGTTGTCGATGGCCGTCCAGCCATGGCAGCCGTATTCAATCCCGTAAAGGACGAATTTTTTGACGCGGTACACGGGCGCGGCGCATTTCTCAATGGTGCGCGTATTGCCGTGCATGAGCCGGTGAAACTTGAAGGCTCGCGCCTCGCCGTGTCAGGTGGTCTGTTGCGTTCCAGCCGATGGGCACATCCCTGGCCTCACGTCGAGACGGTCTGGGTGAACTCAATCGCCTACCGCCTTGCTCTCGTTGCGGGCGGCATTTGCGACGGGACCATCTCAATGTCTGGCAAATCCGATTGGGATATCGCGGCCGCCGATCTTCTGGTGGGTGAAGCCGGTGGATGCATGACAACACGCGACGCACAACCCTTCACCTATAACCGCAGGAGCACACAGCAGACATCAGTCGTTGCAGCTGGTCCGGCACTTCATTCAGCGTTGATTGAGCGGACATCGCAAGCGACAATCTAGCCCGTTTGAAAACATGAAATATACAGCAGGAGTCAAAGCAGAAAATGCCGGATAACGCGGAAAAAGAACCTGAAAAGCAATTGCTTCACCTCGTATTCGGCGGTGAGCTGAATGACCTTCAGAGTGTCGAATTCGACAACCTCGATGAGCTTGATATCGTGGGTGTTTTTCCCAACTATGCCTCCGCCTACGATGCCTGGAAGGGGGCCGCGCAACGGTCAGTGGATAACGCGCATATGCGCTACTTCATTGTCCACATGCACCGCCTGCTGGATCCGGACGTGCAAGCTGAAGATTCCTAGGCCGGCACTCATCCATACGACCAGGCCATATGGCACAATACGGCATTAGCTGTTAGAAGATCGGTCGATTCTGTATGGCTGCGCGGCGTACCGTGTAAGCGTGAAATCTGCCAACGGATTAGTATAAGTGAAAGATGCCCTGTTCACCGACGCGGCCTCGGTAAAGCGAGAAGCCGATCAGCTTCAGGTCGAATATACGACCCGTGAGGTGATCGAGCGCATATGGCAAGAGCATTTTCGCCCTCGCCTGGGGCTGCTGATTCTGGCCGGCGTCTCACTCGCCTTTGCTGCCGCCACCGCTGGCGCCATTCCATTTATCATCCAGATGACGGCTGATAATGTGTTCGTCGACAAAAAGGATGAGATGATCTACCCGATCATGGGGTTCATCTTCATCGTGAGCGTTGCAAAGGCAATCACTGAATATATCTCCACCGTAGCCGTCGGATACCTCGGCATCCGTTTTATTGCGGACCTGCGAATCCAGATGTTCGCCAAGATCACCGAAGCCGACCTGAGTTGGATAAACTCAGTGCATTCGGGACGCCTGATTGCCGGATTTCTTTACGACGCCAATCTCATTCGCCAAACAGCCAGCCGCGCCATCGTCGCGCTGTGCCAGAACCTGATCAAGGTCATCGTCCTGGTTGGTGTCATGCTTTACATGGATTTGCGTTTCTCCGGTGTCGTTCTGATATTAATGCCGCTCGCGGTATTCCTGCTTGGCCGCCAGCGCCGAAAGATGCGCACGTCCACCACAAAATCCCTGCAGGAAACCGGCGATCTGAGTGCCCTGATTTCTCAGACTATTGCCGGCCTGCCCATTGTGCGCGCCTATGGCCAGGAGCAGCACGAAATCAATCGCGCCACAAAGACGATCAACCGGGCGCTTGAATTCACGATGCGCGGCGCCCGTGCGCGCGCCGCCTCGGGCCCCTTTGTGGAAGTACTGGTGGGCATCGGTCTGGCTCTTCTCATCTATTATGCCGGCGTGAAAGGCATCACAGGTGCAGTAACGCTGGGCCATTTCATGGGCTTCATGACTGCCGCGATGCTGATCTACCAGCCCATGAAAAGCGTAGCGACCTTGCAGACGTCTGTTCAGGAAGGCGTCGCCGCGGCCAGCCGCGTCTTTGGCATTATCGACCGCAAGCGCGAGCTCGTCGACATACCAGGCGCGAAGCCTTTGAAACTGACCAAGGGCGAGCTCGTCTTTGAAAATGTCTCATTCGCTTATGAAGACGGCGGGCGGGTATTGCGCAACGTGTCGCTCAAGGTTCCGGCAGGAAAAACAGTCGCACTGGTTGGGCCGTCGGGCGCGGGCAAAAGCACGATGATTAATTTGGCTCAGCGTTTCTTCGATCCACAGGAGGGGCGTGTACTCATTGACGGCCAGGATATCTCAAAGGTCACGATCGCCAGCCTGCGCAAGTCTCTGGCGCTTGTTACACAGGATCCGGTGCTATTCGACGAGAGCATCCGGGAGAATATTACCTACGGCTCCAAAGGCGATGAAAAGGCTGTTGTGGCTGCCGCCAGAGCCGCTGCCGCCCACAACTTCATAACTCGGCTCCCACACGGCTACGACACCCGCGCAGGCGAAGCCGGGAATATTCTTTCCGGCGGCGAGAAACAACGGATCGCAATTGCCCGCGCGGTATACAAGAACGCGCCGATACTGCTTCTCGATGAGCCTACAAGCTCGCTCGATTCCGAGGCCGAGGCAAAAGTCCAGGAAGCGCTGGACAAATTGATGCGCGGTCGCACTGTGCTGATGATTGCGCACAGGCTCTCGACTGTGAAGGAAGCCGATCTTATCTGCGTCCTGGACAAGGGTGGGATCGCTGAAATGGGACGGCATGAGGACCTGATGAGGTCAGGCGGCCTCTATGCCCGCCTCAACAGCGCTCAATTCGGCATTATTCCTGACGAAGTGCCTGTTGCCGTGCCAACCGCCGGGAAGAAGGGAAAAAGCGCTCGGCGAAAATCTGGTCCCGTCCCGGTCAAGTAATCACATTCAACGGCAGCGGAAATGTTCTCAAGCCTGTTTAAGTCCAAGGCGTTTATCAGAATCGTCGGCAAGACGATGGCCGGATATATCCGGTTGGTCAGACGCACGAGCAGCGAGAGTGACGATCCACCAGGTTTTATTAAAAAAAACCTGCCCGATACGCCACTCATTATTGCCATGTGGCACGGTCAGGGCATGCTGCTGCCCTTCATCCGACCGCGTGACGATATCAAGGTGGCGATCATGGTCGCCAAGCACATCGATGGGGACATCGTGCACGCATCGCTCAAACCCTTCGGTTTGACGACCATCCGAGGAGCCGGGGCCGGACGAAAAGGCAAGGACAAGGGCGGTTTCGCAGCACTACGAGCCTGCATGACCGCTCTCAGAAGCGATACAACTGTAGCGCTAACGGGAGATATTCCCCCTGGCCCCGCGCGCAAGGCCGGCATTGGCATTGTCACACTGGCGAAACTTTCGGGTCGTGCGATCCTGCCCTGTGCGGTCGTGACCAAGCGTTACATCAAACTCAATACATGGAGCGGCTTCACCATCAACCTGCCATTTTCGAAAATGGTGTTGGCCGGCGGCAATCAGGTTCGTGTGCCCCGTCACGCAGACGCAGAGGAACTGGAAGCAGCGCGCCAGACTTTGGAAGACGAGTTGAATGAGACCACTGCACGCGCCTACCGGATCGCCGGGACCAAGGAGCGCGGCATCTCTGCCAGGGGCGAGCCTCCCGCATTCGGACTGAAACTTCGAGCATATTCCTGGCTGACCCACATGTTTCAGCCTGCCGCGCCCCTGTTGCTGCGTTACCGTGAGCGTCAGGGAAAAGAAGAGAAAAGCTGCATCCCCGAGCGCTTGGGCTATGCAAGTACAAAACGCCCAACCGGAGACCTCGTTTGGGTTCACGCGGCCAGTGTCGGAGAGGCGACCGCAGTCTTTCACCTTATCGAAAAGTTGAAAGGCGAACGGCCGGATCTAAATATCTTGCTGACCACCGGAACTGTAACCTCGGCAAATCTCGCGCGCGCGCGATTGCCGGATGGCGTGATCCACCAATATGTCCCGCTCGACGCACCGGATTTCATGAGACGGTTTTTCGATCACTGGCAGCCCGCCACGATTATTCTGACCGAGTCGGAAATTTGGCCGAACATGATCAATGAAGCGCGCATCCGTGACATTCCGCTCGTGCTCGTGAATGGCCGGATTTCTTCCAGATCCTTCCGCCGATGGCGAAAGCAGATGCGAACGGCCAACCCGTTGTTTTCGAGCCTCGATCTCGTCCTCGCGCAGAACGACGGATATGCCGGTTCATTTGAGCGGCTCGGCTCACGGAATGTCATTGCTGGTGGGAATCTGAAAATGGACGCGCCACCACCGCCAGTCAAAGAACCGGCCGTGAGGAAATTCAGACAAGCAATTGGAAAACGCCCCGTCTTTCTTGCCGCAAGCACACATACGGGCGAAGACGAAATCGTGGCAGACGCTCACGCCTCGCTTCGAAAAGACTTTCCCGACTTGCTGACAATCATCGTGCCACGCCATCCTGAACGTGGTGGCGCAATCTGCACAATGCTCAACGGCAAGGACCTCACATGTGCCCAGCGCACCAAAAGCGATGTTCCAAAACCGGAAGACGAAGTCTTTGTTGCAGATACAATCGGTGAGCTTGGTCTGTTTTATGCGCTGGCGCCGGTAGCCTTTATCGGCGGTTCCCTGGTTCCTCACGGCGGGCAGAACCCCATTGAGGCAATCATGCTTGATACAGTCGTCCTGACCGGTCCGAAGGTACACAATTTCGAGGAAGCATATGCTGCATTGCTGAATAGCGAAGCCTGCATAGAAGTTGAAAATGAGAAAGAACTCACAGATCAGGTTCGTTCATTGCTCAGGGATCCGAAGGGGCGCGAAGAGCTAAATGCTCGTGCCCAGTCGACGGTGGACGGCATGCGCGGCGCGCTCGAGACGACCACCACTGCGATCCTGAAATATCTGCCAGCCAAGCAGAAAAACAAGAAGGAGCGCCAGCGTGCCTCATAAGGCCCCGGCCTGGTGGTACGGGAAGACGAGCCTGCCGTCACTCCTGCTTACGCCTGCCGGCATTATTTGGGACCTGGCAACACGCCTGCGGTGGGCAATGGCACGGCCCTACCGTTCGAAGCTCCCGGTCGTCTGCATCGGCAATTTTACGGCAGGTGGCGCAGGCAAGACGCCTGCCGCCATTGCCATCGCCCGTCTCTTGATCGGGGAGCGTGAGCGGCCCATCTTTCTCACGCGGGGATATGGCGGGACCGTTCAGGGACCGCACCTGGTCAATCCGGGCAAGGATGCCGCCAAGCAGGTCGGCGATGAACCACTTCTGCTTGCCCGCATAGCGCCAGTCATTGTATCCGCGGACCGCGCCGCTGGCGCGCGATACGCCGAGGAACAAAAAGCAAGCGTCATCATCATGGATGACGGGTTTCAGAATCCAGGACTAGTGAAGGATCTCTCCCTCCTGGTCGTTGACCGTTCGACAGGTATCGGCAACGGTCTGGTTATTCCTGCCGGACCGCTACGTGCAGGTCTCTCATTTCAACTCGAGAAGGCTCGAGGTCTCATTCTTTCCGGGACAGGAAGCGAGGCAGACCATGTGGCGGAATATGCCCGTAATGCCGGACTGACCACATTTGAGTCAGAGCTTATTCCTTATGAAGACACGGACTGGCTGAAAACAAAGCCGGTCATTGCCTTCTCTGGTATTGGACATCCCGATAAGTTCTTCCAGACCCTTGATGAATGCAAATGCAACGTCATCCATCGCGCCACCTACCCGGATCACTATGTCTATACCGCGTCTGATGCTGACGAATTGCTCGACCTTGCCAGGCAAAAAGGCGCACAGCTGGTCACGACCGAGAAAGATCTGGTGCGCATCGGAGGTGCCGGCAGCGTCGGGTTGTTGAAAAAATCAGCGCGCGCACTTCCCGTCAGACTGCAATTCAGGGATCAGGGAAAGGTCAAGCGACTGCTGGGGCGAACAATCAGCCGCGCCTAGCTCTGGTTTCACGCTCGCGTTCAAGCGAGACTTCCGCATTCACATACGCTTGCTGGAGTTCGACACTCCAATAGCGCAACTCATCAAGCGAGATTGTCTGCCCAGTCACCGCGCAACGGACGAAGTCACCTGGTGAGACAATCTGGAAATCGCCATCGCCGTAGTTGAGTGTAGCTTCACCCTTGAGGGGGAATTTGTTTTCAAGTCGGTTCATGTGTTCCAGCTATCGATGCCCATTGCACGACGAGAGATCACTCCCAAGATAAGGACTAGCATCTGATTTTGCCAGTTCGCTTTGCCATCTAAAAAAGTGATCCTTGCGACCCGCCACTGCCCTTCTTCCCCGGGGCAGATCCTTTCTTTCTGCTTCCCTGCCCTGCAGTTGCCGTCACTTGGCCATCGGCGAATTCGATATCGAGCCGATCGCCGGTGGAAACCGCGTTTGCGAATCTCACCATGTGGCCCGCATCATCGCGCACGAGTGCAAATCCGCGCGCAAGAACTGACTTGTGCCCAAGCGAGGAAAGCAGCTGCCCGCGCGCATCCAGTGCACGCCTGCGCGTCTGAGTTCCAAGGCGCAGCGCGCGAAGTGAACGTTCTCTGGCCTGCAGCAGCTGATCACGCGCGCGATGCACCCTTTGCGCAAGCATTGCGGGACGAAGCTGCGCGGAGGCATGCGTAAGCCGCGTCGAGCGGGCCCGGTTGCTGGCTTTCAACGCTCGCGGCAATTGGGCCGCAACGGTATCGAGGCGCTGGCGCGGCAGGGCCAGCAAGTCCGTCAGCCGTGGCAATCCCCGGGCCGCTGCGCGCAGCGCCACCCTTTGCTGCTCAAGGGCACGACGAAGCGCTATACCAAGCCGGCCCCGGTTCTCTGACAGCCGCTCCAACAAATCGCTGCGGACAGGTACCGCCCATTCCGCCGCCTTGGTCGGCGTTGGCGCTCTCGCGTCCGCCACAAGGTCAATCACCGTCCAGTCGGTCTCATGTCCAACGGCTGAAATCAGCGGGATTTCGCTCATCGCGGCAGCGCGCGCCACCTGCTCTTCGTTGAAGCCCCAAAGATCCTCAATGCTGCCACCACCGCGTCCCACGATGAGCACATCAGGGCGGGGAACAGGACCGCCTTGTTCGAGTGCATTGAAACCGCTTATGGCGGCAGCCACTTCGGCACCACAAGTTTCGCCCTGGACGCGTACGGGCCAAAGCACTACACGAACCGGAAAACGCTCCGCAAACCCGTGCAGCATATCGCGGATGACGGCGCCAGTGGGCGAGGTAACGATCCCGACAACTGAAGGCAGGAACGGAATCGGCCTCTTTCGGCCTTCGTCGAACAATCCTTCTGCGGCGAGTTTCTTTTTGAGCTTCTCAAGTTGTGCAAGCAGCGCCCCGACACCTGCAGGCTCCAAAGCGTCGATGACGATCTGATAGCGGCTCTGGCCGGGATATGTGGTGAGCTTGCCGGTCGCCACCACCTCCATGCCCTGTTCGGGCTGCACCTTCAGACGGGCTGCCTGCCCGCGCCAGATGACGCCCGACAAGACTGACTTTTCATCCTTGAGGTCGAGATAGATGTGACCGGACGCAGGGCGCGATATGCGTCCCAATTCGCCGCGCACGCGCACATATGAAAAACCGTCCTCGATCGCCCGTTTGATGGCGAAGGAGAGTTCCGAAACCGTGACCTCCAGCACATTGCCGCCAGATAGGTCATCGTCAGTTTCAGGGTTTTCCACCGTATACGCTCCCGGTCTTTTCCTTGTGCTTCGCGCAGTGTTACATCACGAGTGACCTTTGACTGCAATCGCGCGGGAGACAACCCTAGATGAATGTACTGTTGATTGGATCGGGCGGACGAGAACATTCCCTCGCCTGGGCGCTTGCGGCGAGCCCGCTTCTTACCAAACTATACTGTGCACCAGGCAACGGCGGTATTTCGCAGGATGCGGAATGCGTGCCGCTCGATGTTGGCGACCATGATGCAGTCTCCATTTTCTGCAAGGACAATGGAATCGATTTTGTGGTGGTCGGCCCCGAGGCACCCCTCGTTGCTGGTCTGTCCGACCATCTTAGAGCGCAGGGCGTCAAGGTATTTGGACCGTCCAAGGCGGCAGCACAGCTGGAGGGCTCCAAGGCCTATACCAAGGAACTCTGTGACCGTAAGGCCATCCCGACCGCCGCATATGGCCACTTCACCGACGCGGCATCTGCAAANGACTATGCNCGCNCGCAAAACACGACCCTTGTCGTAAAGGCGGATGGTCTCGCGGCAGGCAAAGGCGTCACCGTGGCGGCGACGCTGGATGAGACGCTTTCCGCAATCGACGAGTGCTTTTCTGGCAAATTCGGCGACGCGGGAGCTGAAGTCATCATCGAGGAATGTATGCTGGGCGAAGAGGCAAGCTTCTTTGCATTGTGTGACGGCAAGAACGTGCTTCCCCTGGCGACCGCACAAGACCACAAACGCGCGTTTGACGGTGATGAAGGCCCCAATACCGGTGGCATGGGAGCCTACTCTCCGGCTCCCGTCATGACCGAGGCCATGTGTGCCCGAACCATGGAGGAAATCATCAAGCCAACCGTCGAGGGCATGGCGGAGGTCGGCACGCCCTACCAGGGCGTTCTCTATGCAGGACTGATGATCACCGATGAAGGGCCGAAACTGATCGAATACAATGTGCGTTTTGGCGATCCCGAATGCCAGGTGCTTGTGATGCGGCTCAAGTCGGACCTGCTGCCCGCCCTGCTCGCCACCGCAGACGGAGTTCTCGATCATGTTGATCTGCGATGGTTTGACGATGCGGCGCTGAGCGTAGTCATGGCCACAAAAGGCTACCCCGGCGACTATGAAAAGGGCTCTGTCATTTCCGGCCTTGATGAAGCGGGCAGCGACGAGAATGTCGAGATCTTCCATGCCGGCACCACTCAGAAGGACGGACAGATGCATGCGACCGGTGGTCGTGTCCTCAACGTCACGGCACGGGGTGCGACCGTGCGCGAGGCCCAGGAGCGAGCCTACGCCGCGATCGCCAAGATCGATTGGCCGGAAGGGTTCTGCCGGACCGACATTGGTTGGCAGGCCATTGCCCGGGAGGAACAGGCGGCATGAGCGATCTGCCCGACCTGTTCCCTGGCTTTGACGCCCGCACCGTCAGAACCGGAGGTGCTGAGATCTTCATGCGGCTTGGCGGTGAGGGCCCGCCGTTGCTATTGCTGCATGGTTACCCGCAGACGCATCATGCCTGGCACCGGCTTGCGCCCGAGCTCGCCAGGCATTTCAGTCTGGTGATTGCCGATTTGCGCGGCTATGGGCAAAGCCTGGCACCAGCATCGGAAGACGATCACTACCCCTATTCCAAACGTGCAATGGGCATCGATATGTTCGAGGTTATGGATGCGCTGGGGCATCAGAAATTCATGCTCCTTGGCCATGACCGGGGCGCCAGGGTTGCCTACCGGATGGCGCTGGACTCAGGGGATCGGATAGCGCGCCTGGCGCTGCTGGACATCTTGCCGACATACACAATGTGGCAGTCCATGAACCACGGCCTCGCGATGTCGGCCTATCACTGGACATTTCTCGCCCAACCAAACCCAATGCCGGAGACGCTGATCGGAAAGGCGCCTGACATATATGTGGACCACACGCTCGCGAGCTGGTCGCTCACAAAAGATCTTTCCGTGTTTGATGAAACGGCACTGTCGCACTACCGGGCACTGCTCGCGTCCGAAGACCGCTGTCATGCCGCCTGTGAGGACTACCGCGCTGGCGAGACTTATGACCGGCAGGCTGATGAGGAAAGCCTGAAGGCGGGCGGCAAGATCGCCTGCCCAACCCTGGTTTTGTGGGGCACCGACTATGTGGCAAAGCGCGCAGCCAGCCCTCTCGACGTTTGGAAAGACTGGTGCGCGGATGTCACTGGAGAAGCTATCGTTTCAGGTCACTTCCTTGCCGAGGAAGCGCCGGATGATACGCTGGCCGCTGTTGTGCCGTTTCTGAAAGCGGAATGATTTCAGTCAATTAGCGCCGTGCCTTGAAAAATTCTCTGAGAATCTCGCCTGCCCGCGCCTCGTCGATACCACCATAGACTTCCGGTGAATGATGACAGGTTGATTGTTCGAAAAACCGCATGCCATTTTCAACCGCGCCACCCTTGGGATCTTCCGCCCCGAAATAGAGACGACGGATACGGGCAAATGAAATGGTGGCGGCGCACATGGCACAGGGTTCAAGCGTGACGTAAAGATCGTGACCCGTGAGCCGCTCGCTCTGCATCGTCTCGCACGCCTCACGAATAACCAGCAATTCCGCATGTGCAGTGGGGTCATTCAACTCACGCGTTCGGTTGCTGGCACGGGCTATGATGGTCCCTTCGGCATTTACCAGGACCGCACCTACAGGCACCTCACCGCATTCGGCTGCAGCCTGCGCTTCAGCAAGTGCTGCTTCCATTGCAGTTTCGGGCTTGCCGGTCTGTTCGCCATTTGTCAGGTTGCGCGTCATCTCAACCCCCAAGTGGAACGCGAAAGGCCATCCGGTCAAGTGGCAAGTCCCAAGAAACAAATTCCATCGGCGAACCCCGAGACACCAATGCGCATTGCCAAGGCAATGGCGCAGGCGGGGCTGTGCTCACGACGTGAAGCTGAGCGCTGGATCGAGGCGGGCCGGGTAAGCGTCAACGGCAAGCAGCTCGATACGCCTGCGGTCACCGTGACACCTGCGGACAAGGTGTTGGTCGATGGCAAGTCCCTCGCCAAAGCGGAAACCCCGAGGCTGTGGCGCTACCACAAGCCGAAGGGCCTCATCACCACCCACCGGGACCCTCAGGGTCGATCCACGGTCTTCGATGCCCTGCCGAAGTCCATGCCACGGGTCGTGTCGGTGGGGAGGCTTGATATTGCAACGGAAGGGCTGCTTCTGCTCACTACATCCGGTGAACTTGCGCGCCACCTGGAACTGCCCGCAACAGGATGGTTGCGCCGTTATCGCGTGCGAGCCAAGGGCGCCGTCACTCAGGACAAGCTGGATCGCCTCAAATCCGGCGTAGAAGTCGATGGCGTACGCTATGGCGGGATCGAAGCGCGGCTCGATCGCGCTCAGGGCGCCAATGTGTGGCTAACCATGGCGCTGCGCGAAGGTAAGAACCGCGAGGTCAAGCGCATTGCAGCCCATCTGGGCCTGGAAGTGAATCGCCTCATCCGGGTTTCTTATGGTCCCTTTGCACTGGGCGATCTCAAATCGCGCATGGTCGAAGAAATCAAGCCAGGGGTTCTTGCCGACCAGCTCGGACCCAACACCGCCAAGCAATTCGGGTTGAAGGCGCCCGGAAAGACACCTGCGCGCAAGCCCGCGAGGAAACCAATCAACAGAAAGCCGCGCAAGTGAGGATCGTTGCAGGCAGGTTCAAGGGACATCAACTGGCGACGCCAAAAGACCAATCAACCCGACCCACCAGTGACCGGGTGCGCGAATCTCTTTTCAACCTCCTGATCCACGGTATTGAAGATTTGGAACTGGAGGGCGCTCGCACACTTGATCTCTTCGCCGGTACCGGTGCGTTGGGGATAGAAGCCCTGTCGCGCGGAGCTAAATATTGCCTCTTCATCGAAAACTCGGCGCAAACACGCGGATTGATCCGCGACAATGTAGAGGCGCTGCACCTGACCGGCATCACAAAGGTCTGGCGTCGTGACGCAAGCGCGCTGGGGCCTGCCGGCAATCTGGAGCCCTTCGATCTCGTCTTTGCTGACCCGCCCTATGGCAAAGGCCTGGGAGAACTGGCCCTGCGATCCGCCCATGACAACCGCTGGATCAAACCGGGCGGCATTGCTGTAGTGGAGGAACGTTCGAGCAGTGTTTTCGAAGTGCCGGAAGGCTATGAAGAAATCGACCGGCGCGCCTATGGGGATACGCAGATCATAGTGATGCGGACACTTTGAATTTCGTTACCTAATTCCCGCCGCGCCCCGTTCCGTCTTCAGCTTGCGATTCCCAGAAATCGAGCACCTCGCGGCGATAGGTTTCCACGCAATCGCCTGCGCAGTCGAGCCATGCGCCGCCAGGCGTCTCAACTTCCCAATAGGTCAGGTTTCCGCGCGCCACCTTGCGTTTGGCTCGAACCGCAAGTTTATCCGAATACTGGCTTTTGGAGACAACTGAACCATGTTCGAGGATTACCGGCTCCGGCTGTTTGATGACCTCATAAATGTCAGACAGCAGATAACCGGCAACGACGGCAACTCCGGCGAGAATCAATGCCTTGACGATGAGAAACATAATGCATCCATCATATGCTGCTACCGGCGCGAGAACAGCTTCTCGATATCGGCGAGTTTGAGCTCCACATATGTGGGGCGTCCATGATTGCATTGGCCCGAGTGAGGCGTATCCTCCATTTCCCTCAACAGGGCATTCATTTCATCAGCCTTTAGCCGCCGCCCGGCACGCACGCTGCCATAGCAAGCCATCGTGGCGCAGACTTCGTGCAGGCGCTCCTGCAAGGTCACCGCGGTATCGGTTTGCATTGTCTCATCGGCAAGATCGCGGATAAGCCCACGGATATCGGTGTCACCCAACAATGCAGGCATCTCACGTACCGCGATGGCACCGTCGCCAAACCGCTCCAGCACCACACCGAACGCCTCGAACTCTGCCGCACGTGCAGCCAGAGCTTCAGCCGCGGTTTCATCCAGCTCCACAACCTCTGGGATGAGCAGCAATTGCCGGGCGATGCCACCATTGCCAAGAGCAGCCTTCATCTTTTCATAGACAAGCCGTTCGTGCGCCGCATGCTGATCGACAATGATGACCGAATTGTCGGTCTGCGAGACAATATAGGTATCGTGGAGCTGGGCGCGCGCAGCGCCAAGCGGACTTGCCTGATAGTCCGCGTCAGGCTCGGTTTCGCTCGCCCGGGTATCACCGCTTGCCGGTGCCAAGTCTTCGAATGGGGCTTGTGCCGCCTCCGNAAAAGCCATCGCAGAAGGAGACGCGCGATCAGGGTAGGGTCGAGCAGGAAAGCCGCCGGAGGGCCTACTCTGGCCAGCACGCGAAATGACTTCAGATGTCAGGGCGGCACTTGCAGAATGACCGGCCTCCTCCAACGCCTCACGAAGTGCACCGACAATTAGAGAGCGCACTGCGCCCGGATCGCGGAACCGCACTTCGGCCTTGGCCGGATGAACGTTCACATCGACTTCTTCAGGCGGAACGGTGAGAAACAGCGCCAGCATGGGAAACCGTCCGCGCGGAACGAGATCGCCATAAGCGGCGCGGACAGCACCCCCCAGCAACTTGTCTCGGACCGGACGGCCATTGACGAACAGAAACTGCATCATCTGATTGGCACGGTTGAGCGTCGGCAGTCCGGCAAAACCTTGCAGCTTCGCACCGACATGCTCTGCTGCAAGCGGGATTGCATCACGCATGAAGTCCTCACCCATGATGCGTCCGAGGCGGTTCAGGACACCTTGGCTGTCACCCGCCATCGCGGCAGGCACGCGCAGAACCGTGCGTTCGCCGCTGGCCAGCGAAAAGGCCACACCGGGATGCGCCATGGCCAGACGTTTGACCACATCCGAGATCGCTCCCTGCTCCGCACGTTCTGACTTCATGAATTTGAGGCGTGCCGGGGTGGCATAGAAAAGATCGCGCACCTCCACCCGCGTGCCTGGATTGAGAGCTGCAGGGCGCGGACCGGTCTTCTTGCCGGCATCGATGAGAATTTCCGCACCCTCATGCGCGCCTTGCGCCTGGCTCTGGATCGCAAGCCGCGCCACCGCGCCAATGGATGGCAGCGCCTCGCCGCGAAAACCCAAGGTACCGATATTGGAAAGGTCCCCATCAGGAAGCTTCGATGTGGCGTGACGCTCGACTGCCAAAGCCAGGTCGTCGGCATCCATGCCGCAACCGTCATCGCTCACTTGCATGTAGGAGAGCCCGCCGCCGCGCGTGGCGATATCAATGCGTTCCGCACCCGCATCGAGTGCATTTTCGACGAGTTCCTTTACCACACTTGCCGGGCGTTCAATGACTTCGCCCGCAGCAATGCGGTTGATCAATGACGTTGGCAGTTGGCGGACGGCCAAAGCACCAGCTCCTTAGTCGCGGTCTCCCAGATTGCGCCGCGTCAAAATCTTTCCTGCCTCCACAGCCGGCTGGTCGAAGGGATCGACACCCAGCAGGTGGCCGGAGAGAATCGTTTCCAGCATGAAATGCATCATGAGTCCGCCAAGTGCATATTCGTCAAGCCGTTCTAGATCGATTGTCCGCACGGGCCTGCCCGCATCCACAAGCGCCTGTGGAATAGCGGTCTGCTGCGCTGACACCAGATCACCGGCAGTTCGTGCGCCGAGATAGGCAGCATTCGCGGTCTCGGCAAGATCCGAGGAAATTATCGGCCCCGTCCCTGCGCAATCTGTCCGCAATACCGTGATCAAATGATCGCGCGGGCCATCGAGATAAAGCTGTAGCTTTGAGTGCTGATCGACAGGCCCGAGTGCCGCCACCGGCGTGAGCCCCCTGCCCTCTTTTCCAAGGCTTTCACCAGCAAGTTGTACATACCAATCAGCAAAGCGTTGAAGTCGATCGCCGTAGGGCATGACCACCTGTACGCACACGCCTTTTTCTTCGGCCAGGCCAATACTTGCCGCTGCGCCAATGGCGGGTGCAAAGGTGCCGGCTTCACTAGCTTTCAGGAGGCGCGAAACAACTTCCGCGGCGCCGTCACGCAATGCTTTGGCGTCAAGCCCCCGCGCAAGCGCCGGCAGGAGCCCGACATTCGTCAGGCCCGCATAACGACCACCAATTCCAGGATTGTGGTCGAGTACGGGAATTTCATGGGCGTCGCAAACGGTGCGGAGCCCATTGTTGACGCCCTCAACTGGCGGTTCAGTCAGCCCAAGAAAAAGTGCAGAGATCCGTTCATCAAGCCCTGCGGCTTTCACCGCCTGCAAGGCCGCAAAAAACTGCACCAGCGTCTCTGGCGTGTTACCGGATTTGGAAATGACAATGAACCGTGTACTGGCGAGATCGAGGCTGGATAGTGTGCTTTCTAGCGTACGCGGGTCGAGATTGTCGTAGAAGCGTGTGCGTGGCCGGCGGCTCTGGTCCGCCTTCTGGTCGCCGGGAATAAACCAGCCCCCGAGTTGCGCGATCGCCTGCCCGCCGAGACTTGAGCCGCCGGTGCCAAAGAAGACAAGCGTCTTTGCGCCATCACTGAGTCTTATCAGCGCATCCGAGGCTGCCGCGATATCGTCGCTCTGCTCGGGCACGCGCAGCAACGGCAATGTGCCTTCTTCATACTGGGTTTTGAGCGCAGCCAGCGCCACGTCCAGCTTTGCCAACCTGCTCTCGAAGGCAGCACGCGAAAGGCCGCCCGCACCGATAGCGGCCTCCATACAGCCTTCAATTGACTGAACGAATGGCATGGGTTGGGTCCCTCAGCTCACGTCTTGGGAATCACCTGAGACTCACAGAATGCGCCGGACCCTAGAACCTTATCGCTGCAAATGGAATGTCTTCGCTGATCAGCAAGGCGCGGCGGTCTGCCGCTGAGACAGGCGATATGAATGCGAGAACTAGCTCTTTTTAGCGCTATCGCTCATGCCTTCCGGCTTTCCGACAATCGTCACAATCAAGCCGTCAGCCTTCAGCAGCCGCTTCGCTACGCGACGGATATCCTCAAGCGTAACCTCATCAATTTTTTCGTTACGCTTGTCGATATAGCTCTGGCCGAGTTCCTCGATCTGAATCCACAACAGCTGGTTGGCGATCTTGGAGCTGGTATCGAAGCGAAGCGGGTAAGAACCTGTCAGATACTGCTTGGCGTTCTTGAGCTCTTCTGCCGACGGACCCGTTTCCGCCATGCGCTTGAGCTCATCCTCGATCACTTCGAGGGAACGAACCATGGATTTGTTCTCAGTCGCGACATTGCCGACATAGACCGCGGCATTCTGATAAGGCGAAAGATAGCTGTAGACCGAATAGGCAAGTCCACGCTTCTCACGCACTTCTTCCGTCAGGCGTGAGTTAAATCCGCCGCCACCCAGAATATAATTCAGCACATAAGATGCGATGAAGTCCTTGTCTTTGCGCTTGAAACCGGCATGGCCGAAGACCGCGACCGACTGGGGCACGTTCATTTCGATGACCTTGCGCTGAGGGCCCGCCGGAGGATTGGCTTCAGCGATTGTCTTGAGATCGGACGATTTAGGCAGATCACCAAAAATCTTGTCGAGCATCGGACCAAGGGTCTTGGCGTCAATGTCTCCGACCACCGCTACGCTCAAAGTGTCGCGAACAAGCACCTTGTCCGCATATCCGCGCAAATCAGCGGCTTCGATATTTCCTACCGACTCCATCGTTCCTTTCACAGGCTGCGCATAAGGATGGTCCTTGAAAGCAATTCTGTACCATTCCTTCGTCGCTACACGGCGCGGGTCGTTCTGGTCGAATTTGAGGCCTGTGATGATCTGCTTTTTGATCCGGTCCACGGCATCGGCATCGAATCTGGGTTTGGTCAGCGCCATGCGAAGAAGCTCAGCGGCTTCATCCTTATTGCGCGCCAATGTCTGAAAACTGCCAATGAACATGTCACGCCCGGCATTGAAGTTCATTCGAACGGCAAGTTCTTCCGCACGCTCCTGAAACGCGACCGAGTCAAGGTCGCCGGCTCCCTCGTCAAGCGTGCCTGAAACAAAGTTGGACAGTCCCTCTTTGCCTTTCGGATCGTGAGCTGCACCTCCGACGAAACCGAAACGCATGGCAATCAGCGGCACCTGGCGGCTCTCGACCAGCCACGCCTTGATACCACCCGGACTTGTGACTTCCTGGATGCGCATACCTGCTTCAGCCGGCATTGCAATCACGACGGCCAGCCAGAACGCAGCAAACAGGCCCGTTAGTTTCACCATACGGCCGGTCAGAGCCATGCAGACAGTCGTAAACCTTTGGGTGAGTGCCGTCATATCCGCCTCTATGATTTCTGCTTTCCATGTCCGGCCTTTTTCGCGCCTGCATTCTTTGTCTCAACCGGACGCAATACGCCGGTGACCGACTGGTTCATATCAAAGTATTTCTTCGCAACGCGTTGGAGGTCATCAATTGTGATCTTCTCAAGCCGCTCGGGCCATTGTTCAATGTCGGCAATCGTCCGGCCATTGACCAAACCCCATCCATATCGCCGTGCCAGACTTGACTGGCTATCACCGCCGTAGATGTGGCTCGCGATGTATGAATTTCGGGCGCGGTCGAGTTCCTTCTGTGTGGCACCCTTTTCAATGAACTCGGCAATTACCTCATCCATTGCTTTTTCCACGTCGGCAATTTCGACGCCGTTAGATGCCACGGCGTATACGCCAAGCCGCCCTGAGTCGAGACCTGTACCACTGTACCACCCGCCTGCCGATGCCGCCTTTTTCTGCTCCACGACGAGGCTCTTGTACATCCGGCTGGTGCTTCCGGAGGAGAGAACCTTCATCATCAGATCAAGCGCTTCGGCTTCACCAGGCTCGGCATTGCTGTAGCTTGGCGCGAGATAGAAACGCTGCACGGTCGCTCGGCCCGCGCGCGGATCCTCGAGGTTGAGCCTGATCGGTGCCCGATGCGGCGGTTCAATCGGCCGGGCGTCGCGGATGCGATCGGTGTTCGGCTTGACCTTGCCGTAAGTGTTCTCGGCCAGCTTCTTTGCTTCATCCGCAGTCACGTCGCCCGCGACAATCAGGATCGCGTTGTTGGGTGCGTAATAGCGCTTGTAGAAATCGATCGCCTTTTTGCGATCGAGCGCGCGCATTTCGTGCTCCCAGCCGAGTATGGGAATGCCATAAGGATGCGACTGATAGAGTGCCGCATTCATTTGTTCGCCGAGAATGTTGGAAGGATCGTTCTCTACTCGCGAACGGCGTTCTTCAAGAATAACCTTGCGCTCCGTGACCACATCTTTTTCCAGAAGGCGCAGATTGACCATGCGGTCCGCTTCCATCTCCATCAGCAGTGGCAGCCGGTCCTTCGCCACGCGTTGGAAATAGGAAGTCGCATCATGACCTGTGAATGCGTTGTCCTCACCGCCATTGCGCGCGACAATCTTGGAAAACTCGCCTGGTGAGATTTTCTCCGTACCCTTGAACATGAGGTGTTCGAGAAAATGCGCGATGCCCGATACGCCGCGCGGTTCATCGGCCGCACCGACCCGGTACCACACCATGTGGGTCACTACGGGCACGCGGTGGTCGGGAATCACAACCACTTCCATACCGTTTTTCAATTTGAAATGCGTGACGCCAGAGGCGGCACGCAACTGTTCGGCTGGCAAGGAAACCGTCATGGCTGCTGCAATAGCACAAATCGTCATGAGAGCGGCACGCCAAAAACGTGAATTTGAAACGAGTTGGTGAATCATGAGTGGAACCGATTGCTCTGTTTCAGAAGTTGCAGAAAGTCTTACGCAACAACGGCTCCCGCCGATACACGAATATGGACGCAGGATACGCCAGCTGCCAGTTAAAATTCGTTCAGGTTGATGTGATCGGCCGCAATGGTGATCAGTTCCCGTAACCCTTCGCGTCACGGTTTTTGTCACCTAGACTCTCGCCGCCAAATACGCCAGGCCGGCGTTCCATCGGATCCATGAGTTTTTCAAACTCATCGACGTCCGCTTTGGGATCGAAATTACCTGAGTCACGGTATGCCTGATCTCTCCGCTTAGCCTCGCTGGCTTCAGCCTTTTGAACTTCCCCCGGGTCATTCGGCCAGTTTTGGGGAGGTGCGGATGCGGTGGACTGCCGTGGTTCCGGCAGACGCGCACGATCCGGCGGCATGAGCAGAGGCGCCCGTTCGGGGACCTTGGGCTCGCTCTTTTTCTTACTACCCGTCAGGCCAAGCGCTTCAAAACCCGGACCCTCGAGCTCGACGCCACTTCCGGCGCACCCCGCAAGAAGTCCAACGGCGGCAATAGCCGGCACGAGCATCAGACGCCTTAAAGTATTGGTCAATATACGCATTCGACAGACCCGCCCCCGGGTGCTCCATTGCATTCTGCGAATTTCCATAAGCCGATTAACCACTTAGGGTGTGTTTGAGACCTTTTTGTGGCTGCCAAACATAGAGTCATACAAAAGACCGACGACGCCGGCAACGATCGCCGCATCGGCTATGTTGAAAACATACCAGTAGTAATCCCAAGCATGAAACGAAAAGAAGTCGGCGACCGCCCCGTGCACGAGGCGGTCGATCGCGTTTCCCACTGCACCACCCATGACGAGGCCAGCTCCCGCGGCACCGATGAAGGTCGTCATGCGCGCCAGCCATATTGTCAGGCCAATGACTGCTGCCAGGGCAAAACACGCCAGAATAACCTGGCCCCATGTGCTGCCCTGCTGAAAAAGGCCGTAACTGATACCCCGGTTCCAGACCATCACGAGGTCGAGAAAAGGGGCTACCGCAACGCTGCCCTTCGCTTCGATGTCGAAGACCTTAAGCATCCACCATTTATGCCCTTGATCGGCAATGGCNGTAATGGCGGCAAGAGACAGGCCAAATGTGCTCAGAGGGCCCCAGAACAAACTTGGGCTGGTATCGCGTGCCATTTCGCTGCCCTTTATTCCGCTGCCATCTTGCGGGCGTCAAACTGGCGCACCGCTTCAGCGTCACGCAGGGTGAGATCTGGGAATTCCGGGTCGGAACCGACTTCAGGCAGGATTTTCCATGAGCGTGCACATTTCTTGCCTTGCGCCTGTTTTGGCACCACGGCGACACCTGCAACATCTTCAAGCCGGAAAGCGTCGGCTGGACCCTCCCCCTTTTCCAGCATTGCTCTGCTGGTAATGGCGATTTCAGCCCAGTCATAGGGTGAAACAAGGTCGTACAGCGCTTCATCGGAAACGAAGATTTCCGGAGCCGCCTCAAGGCTTGACCCTATGCGTTTCTCCCGCCTCTCGATTTCCAGCGCGCCCGTTACGACCCGGCGCACCTGACGGATCTTCCGCCATTTCTCAGCCAGCGCATCATCGCGCCAATCGTCCGGTACGTCGGGAAACATCTGTAGATGAACGGATGTGTCGCTATCCGCGTTCCGGGAAAGCCACGCTTCCTCCATTGTGAAACACAACATCGGAGCGAGCCACGCAGTGAGGCATGAGAACAGGCGTTCGAGCACTGTCAGGGATGCGCGGCGCACCTGGCTGTCATAGGGTTCGCAATAAAGCGCATCCTTGCGGATATCGAGGTAGACCGCCGACAAGTCGATCGTGCAGAAATTGAACAATGCGGAAAAAATGCGCTTGAAGTCGAACGTTCCGTATTCCTTGCGCACCACCGCATCGAGTTCGCTCAGGCGATGCAGCATGTAACGTTCAAGCTCCGGCATATGCGCAGGCTCCACGCCTAGCGACGGTTCGTAATGCGCCAGATTGCCCAGAAGGAACCGGATCGTGTTGCGCAGTTTGCGGTAGGCGTCGACATTTGATTTCAGGATTTCCGGACCGATGCGCAAGTCTTCCGTATAGTCGGAACTCATCGCCCAGAGCCTCAGGATTTCTGCGCCCGACTGTTTGATGACGTCCTGTGGAAACACCTGATTGCCGAGGGATTTGGACATCTTGCGTCCATCCTCCGCCATGACGAAACCATGGGTCAGCACGGCCTCATAGGGCGCACGGCCGCGTGTGCCGCAGGATTCAAGAAGTGACGATTGGAACCAGCCACGGTGCTGATCTGATCCTTCCAGGTAGAGCGAGGCCGGCCACCCGAGGTCCTCTCGCTGCTCCAGCACGAATGCATGTGTCGAGCCTGAGTCAAACCAGACATCGAGAATATCGTCGACCTTTTCCCAATCATCCAGGTCATCAACAAGACCGTCGAGGAAACGTGCCTTGGCGCCATCGGCAAACCAGGCATCTGCACCGTCTGCCTTGAAGGCGTCGGTGATGCGTTCGTTCAGTACGTCCGAATTTTTGACGTTTGGGCTCGGCATGACAACATCGGTTTTTATGTTGCGGAACACCGTGATCGGGACGCCCCAGGCGCGCTGGCGAGAGATCACCCAATCGGGCTTGCTCTCGATCATGCCGTTGATGCGGTTCTGACCTGCCGCCGGCACCCAGCGAGTTTCCGATACCGCCTTGAATGCACGTGCGCGCAGGCTGTCGCCCTTCCCGTCCATGTCCTGGTCCATTGCAATGAACCATTGCGGCGTGTTGCGGAAGATGACCGGTTTTTTTGAACGCCAGGAATGAGGATAGTCGTGCTTCAGCCGTCCACGAGCGATGAGTGCACCGGAGTTGGTCAATGCCTCGATGACGGCGTCATTGGCGTCGCCAAACTTGCCCTTGTCATCAACAACACGCTTACCTTCAAAGCCCTGCGCCTGTTCCGTAAAAAACCCGGCTTCGTCGACCGTGTAGGGGATGGTTGTATCAATTCCACGCGCATCGAGCACCGCTTTGTTGTCCATCCAGACTTCAAAGTCTTCGCGCCCGTGCCCTGGCGCAGTATGCACGAAGCCCGTGCCGGCATCTTCGGTCACATGGTCGCCGGCGAAGAGCGGGACATCGAAGGTGTAACCAAGGTCGCGGAGGGGATGGTGACAAGTCAGTGCGCCAAGCTGGTCTGCCGAAATATCACGGATGCGCTCATATTTCTCGACCCGAGCGGCCTCCATAACGGATTCGGCCAGCGCATCCGCCAGGAGAAGCTTATCACCGACCTTCGCCCAGTTGTCGCTTGCCGCCTGGCTGACCTGGTAAAGACCATAGTTGATCGCAGGCGAAAAAGAGATCGCCCGATTGCCGGGAATGGTCCAAGGCGTGGTGGTCCAGATGACGATTGACGTTTCTCTGAGAGCATCATCACCTTCAGCAACCGGAAATTTTGCCCAGATCGTCGGGCTGGTGTGCTCCTGATATTCGACTTCCGCTTCCGCCAGCGCGGTGCGCTCGACCACCGACCACATGACGGGTTTTGAGCCGCGGTAGAGCAGACCGTTCATGGCGAACTTCATGAGCTCATTGGCGATGATCGCTTCCGCGTCGAACGACATGGTGGTGTAGGGGTTGTCCCAGTCGCCTTCGCAGCCAAGCCGCTTGAATTCCTCGCGCTGCACATTGATCCAGTGTTCGGCGAATTCGCGGCACTCCGCCCGAAAGGTGTTGATCGACACCTCATCTTTGTTCTTGCCCTTGGCGCGGTACTGCTCTTCGATTTTCCATTCAATGGGCAGCCCGTGGCAGTCCCAGCCAGGAACATAGTTGGAGTCGTAGCCCATCATCTGGTGTGAGCGCGTGACCACGTCTTTCAGGATTTTGTTGAGACCGGTGCCGATATGGATGTTGCCATTGGCATAAGGTGGGCCGTCGTGAAGAATGTATTTTTCACGCCCCTTTGCTGCTTCGCGCATTCGTTGGTAAAGGCCGAGCTTCTCCCATCGCGCAAGCAAATCCGGCTCGCGTTGCGGCAGACCCGCCTTCATGGGGAATTCGGTTGAGGGAAGGAACAGGGTCTCGCGCCAATCGCGCGCTTCTGTGCCGTTGCCACCCTTTTGTTTGGCGTCTTGTTTGGCCATGATTCGTTCTTGCCGGATGTTCGCTGGGGTTCGCGTTCTAGCAACCGCGACGACAACAATAAAGTGCCGAATGTCTCATGCCAGCGCCTGGGCGAGCGGAAAGTGCGCAATGGGGTCACTTCTTTCGAGTTCCGCAAGGACATCACGCGCCTTTTCGCAATCCGAAGCCATCTGCTTCGTGAGCGCTTCGGCGCTGTCAAACTTCTCGTCGTCTCGCAGGAATTCGATCACTTCAAGTTCGATTTCCTGACCATACAGGTCTGCGGAAAAATCGAACAGGAACGTCTCGATGGCAGGTAGGCCATCGTCGAAGCTGGGCCGCGTCCCCAGATATGCTGCACCGTTGAAGCGGCCCTCGCCCGTGTGTACCCGCACCGCGTAGATGCCGTGTTTCAAACCGAAGCCCGGCGATGCCTGGATGTTCGCGGTTGGAAAGCCGATCAATCGCCCACGCTTGTCTCCACCAACGACCTTGCCACCAACCCGCCACCAGTAGCCGAGGATATTTGCCGCCGCGCGTGGCTCACCACAACGCAAATGCTCCCTCACCCCGCTGGAGGAAAACACACCTTCGTCTCCCCCTTGCGGCTCAACAATGGTGACGCCGAAGCCATGCTGAGCACCCAGCTCTCGCAACACACCCGCATTGCCATCACGCCCCTTGCCGAACTGGAAATCGCTTCCGGTTATCACGTGGGAGACACCAAGATCTCCCAGCAAGATTTCTCGCACGAAGTCAGCCGCAGGCCGCGCCGCCAGGTCCGCGTCAAACGCCTGCACCACCGCCAGATCGAGACCCATTGCCTCGAACAGCTTCAGTTTCAGAGGTTCGGGTGTCAGGCGGAACACATGATTCTCAGGTTGAAAAAAATCACGTGGGTGCGGCTCGAAGATCATCACGCCGGAACTAGCGCCGGTCGCATTACCTGCATCGAGTGCGGCACGCAGTACCACCTGATGGCCGCGGTGCACGCCGTCGAAATTGCCGATGGCAAGGCACACGCCTTTCAGCGCTTCAGGACACCTGTCTGAGCTTTTGAGAATGTGCATGGAACGACGGCGTCTCAAATGAACGCCGAAGCCCCAATGCCGACGCTCGCCTATTCGGGTCGGCTCGGTACCAGAATAACAGCCTCGCCGTCTAGAACTGTCTTACCATCCACACGGCAATCGCATGAAAAAATCACACGCTTCTTTTCGGGTAACATGTCCGAAATGCGAGCGACCGCGACCACTTCGTCGTCAATCATTACTGGCGCGCGGAAGTTGAGGCTCTGTGAGATATAAATCGCGCCCGGACCTGGCAATTTGGTCCCAAGCACGGTCGACAGAAGACTTGCGGTCAGGATACCATGGGCGATCCGCTCTTTGAAAATTGTGCCGGACGCATACTCATCGCACAGATGGACCGGATTATTGTCACCCGATATATCTGCGAAAGACTGAATGTCGTCTTCAGTGATGCGTTTGGTATGGCTCGCCTCCATACCGACTTCCAGATCCTCGATAAAGTAGGCTGGCCACGCCCCACCGTTGCTGCCACCGTTTTCCATTCGCCGAATCCTTTTTGCGCGTTGTTATTGCGGCGCACAATAATCGACGTACGCATATGCTGCAACTGCGCAATACGTATTATATACCGCGTCGGTTAAGGAAAATTTTCCAGCCAGCACAACCAGTGAGTGTAGAAAACTGGGGTTAACTCATTTTTTAAGTCCGACCCGTATTGTCCATTCGCAAGGCACGTACGCCCGGTCACTTTGACGGCGTCCGGGATTCCGTGCGCTGCCGGTTAGGGAAAATATTGGTTTGAAATACCCAATAAGGGGGATGGAGAGCGACATGGCGGTTGACCTTTCAATGCCGGTCCTTGTGGTCGACGATTACAAGACGATGATCCGAATTATTCGTAATCTTTTGAAGCAGCTTGGTTTTTCCGATGTTGACGATGCCGCTGACGGCACCGAGGCACTCGGCAAGATGCGCGAGAGGAAATATGGCCTCGTGATTTCGGATTGGAATATGGAGCCGATGACGGGCTACGAACTATTGAAAGAGGTTCGTACAGACGACGGCCTGGCGCGCACTCCATTCATAATGGTGACGGCGGAATCCAAAACGGAAAACGTCATTGCCGCCAAAAAAGCCGGCGTGAACAACTACATCGTCAAGCCGTTCAATGCGGCGACGTTGAAGTCCAAGATCGACGCTGTTTTCGGCGAATAGGCTTTTTTTTCACAACAGACGCCGCGCGACATGTGTTCGCGCGGTTCGTCTGAATAACAACTTCGGGCCAAGACGGAGTATGTTGACGCATGTCTTCCAAATCGCATGCTGAAGTTCTCGCTGCCGCAGATGGGCTACGCGAGAAAGATGATATCTCGCTGGTTGACGTATTGACGCTTGCTGAAGCGTCGATACAGTCCATGAAATCGTTCATCGATAGCTTGGATTCAAAAGTCTACAGCGAGTTTCGCGAGATCGCTGGATATATCCAGAAAACCAAATCAGAAATTGGTCATCTTCAGGCCAACGACTTGCGCTCGAAGCGTATTCCCGAAGCGGGCGACGAGTTGAGTGCGATTGTAACCTCGACGGAAGAAGCCACCACCCAGATCATGGAGTGTGCGGAAGCCATTCTTGAGGCCGACACTGAAGACCACGAAGCCTACCAGAAGCTGGTCAACGACAAGGTTCTGACTATTTTCGAATCCTGCTCGTTCCAGGATCTTACCGGTCAGCGCATAAGCAGGGTCGTAGAAACCCTGGAGCATATCGAATCACGCGTCGGGCGCTTCGCTGCCGCAATCGGTGCGGAAGACTCCTGTGACGTCCTCGATGAGAAAGAAGAAAAGCGCGAGAAGCGCAAGAAAGACCTGATCCTGAACGGTCCGGCGAATGACGGAGAAGGCGTCAGCCAGGATGATATCGACGCTCTTCTGAACGGCTGATTTACAACCAATCCAACATTCACCAGGTGCATTTGGCGCGGCTTCAACGCGGTGCCGGTGCATCTGCTACCACTTCAGTGTTTTTTGAGCTGCGATCGGCTTATGCTCAACACCTGAAAACACTTCATTCACAACGCGCTCGCTCAACGGCTCTTCCTCATTCGACCCGTCGATATGGAGCGCACTTGCGACAAAAACAACATCCAGCCCTGCGATCACAGCACCGGTGATGTCAGTCTTCAAACTGTCTCCAATACACAGTATGCGGTCAGCCGGAACCCCCTCACCTCTGGCTTCCTCGATGCGCGCTATTGCCATCTCGTAAATTGGCCTGTGCGGTTTGCCGGTATAGACAACCTCGCCGCCACGCTTTTCGAAAGCTTCTGCAAGGGCGCCAGCGCAATATATGAGGCGGTCGCCCCGCTCTACCTGAATGTCCGGATTGGCGCACACCATCGCAAGATTGCGTGCCCGCATGCGCGAAAACATATCCGTATAGTCTTCTGGGGACTCGGTCAGGTCATCATAGAGCCCCGAGCACAACACATAAGCCGCCTCTTCCAGCCCGACCAGTTCAAGCTCGAGACCATCAAGCAGAGGTTTGTCGCGCTCAGGACCAAGATGGAAGACTGGAAGACCCCTGCGCTCAACCAGCACGTGCCGGGTCGTATCTCCGGAGGTGACAATCCCGTCATAGATATCTTCTGGCACACCAATTTGCGAAAGCTGAAGGGCGACAGCGTTACCGGGACGCGGAGAGTTGGATATCAGGACGACGGTGCCGCCCTGCTTTCGAAACGATTGACAGGCCAATACGGCATCTTCAAACGGACGCTCGCCATTGTGTATAACGCCCCATATATCGCACAGCATGGCGTCGTAGCCGCCTGCCAGTCGCTGAATTGATGAAAGAACCGGGATGTTGTCCTGGGCGCTCATGGCGCGTGCGTAGAGACAGTCCGGAAGATGGTCAAGCGGCTAATCGAGGTCAGGCTGCCGCCACACTCTTGCGGTCACCGAAAATTTCGGGCCGGACCGGTCTGGGTTCCGAGAACAGAAAGCCCTGGCCGAGCTTGACGTTGAAGTCCAGAAGGCGGGCCACATCCGCCTCATTCTCGATCTTGGAGACGATCAGCTGGATGCCGAACCGCTCCAGATAGCTGCGCATGTCGACAGCATGAATTTGAGCATTTGCCGNGTCCATACCGTTTAGCATCACATCGGCATCAAACTTGATGAAACGGAAACCGCGCTCGCTCATGGACTGAAAGTCCAGATCGAGATTGGTCACCTGATCGAGTGAAAACCGAAAGCCGAGCGATGAAAGCATGGCCAGGCTCTCCTGCTCGACCGGGCCACAATGCTCGACCATGGCTTGTGAGAATTCAAAGTACATGCTTTCAGAAAGGCTCTGATTCTGCTCCATGAAAGCAACAAATTCGGGAAAAAACTCCGGATCGAGTAGAGAATTGACCGAGATATTGCAGAAAACCCCGCGAGCGCTGCTGCGCTTCTCCAGGCGCCTCAGCACCTGAACGCTGCGAAACAGCATGACGTTGTCGATAGCCGACATGATGCCGACCGACTCAGCCAGCCCGACATATTGTTCCGGCAGCAACAAATCGCCATTGCCGTTGCGGAGCCGGGTCAGGGCCTCGTAATAGCGTACCCGCCGCTGCGGCAGCATCATGATCGGTTGCAGATACAGCTCGATCCGGTTGCTCTCGATCGATTTGCGCACTTCATCGATCATGGGAATTGTATCGATCGACGGTTCGAATGACGAGGTCGCCGCAGACGCTCGCTCTTCCGGTTCTTCAGCCACCGGACGTGCCGCCACATCGTCACCCGGCATCTCATCCTTCGGTGGTTCCGCAGATGCTGGTTGCGGGGCAGGCTCTTCCATACGCCGCTCTTCTGTCACAACTGCCTGTGTGTCGTCCGGCACATTGCGTTGCTCAATCGCCGTCGGTTCTGGCTCCGACTTGTCTTCAACCGCAGTCCGTTTGCTAATGGCGATGTTTTCCGCCATCTGTTTGACAAGCGTCTCGAGCATTTGCAGCTCCGCGCTCAAATCTTCATAGCGCTCCCGCGATTCAATCTGGAGCTGCGTACGCAACGCTTCCTGCCGTGCATCAATGCGGTCAACTTCGGCGGCCAGCCGCTGTATGCGCGATGGATCAACCTCGGAACGGTCACGCCGGATATAGGCGACTTCTCCGTCCAGCGCATCAATGCGCTCCGCCAACGCCTCTATCTGCTGTACGCGGTCGGCCACACCATCAAATTTGGCAACTTTTGCGGTCAGTTCGGCGACCTGTTCGCTGTTGCCTTCGTTGCCACCAAGAAAGGCGGCCTCCAGAACGTCTACCCGCTCCACGGCGCGTCCGGCGCGCTGTGAGCTCATAAATGCCGCCTGGGCACAAATCATAATCAGAAAGACAAGTACGGCTGCGATCAGTGACGATATCAGCCCAAAACCGCCCTGAGTGTACAAGCCGGTACCGAACGCCATTGCTGTTAGCGCCATTGCAAACGGCACCATGGTATCGAACACGATCCGTTTGGCTCGGCTATACAGTTTTGGGCTCTTTTCGCGATTTTCCATAAACGGCGAATCAGTTAACCGGAGATACTGCGATCCTTCATTGTTAGACCGGTCAGGGCAACACGCTTTTTGCCAATCTTCCACAATGCTCCCAGAGCCTTGCCCAACCGCAATCCATCATTTGTTGCGCCGTTCCAACATCACGCGACCTTCACTGTGTTGTGAGCAAAGGTGACGCCGTCTGATAATTCGAAGCGCTTATCCTCCATCATGCGTGGGCGACGTATTCCTTGCCTGCGCTTTCATTGCTTTGATGTCTGGGAGGGTTTTTTGCATGATGATAAATCGCAAACTGTTTGGCGTCGGCATCGCTGCCGCCGCGGGCGTGGTCGCTGTGGGTCTGACCATGGGCTCCGCCTATAGTCAAATGAAGCCGTGCTGTGACGATGTAAGTATCAAATACTCGCAAGACTTGTGGTCGGTGCTGACGAAGGCCAATCTGGTCGGTACGAAGGCCAAGGCCGATACGCCCTACAAAGGCCAGGCTCCTCATGGTGCCGTTCTGGAGACCATTCATTCCGAAGCGACCGTTGATGGGCATAAGGGTATGGTCGTCGTGAAAAGGAACTATGGCGGTGAAGGCGTCAGTGTCGATGCCGTGAAAGGCAACCCGGCCAAGTTCCTCAAAGCCGTCACCGTGATGTTCAAGCGCAAGGACGGCTACGATCCGGACAACGCAAACTGGTTCTGGGCCAAATACAATGCCGACGGTTCGCTTGCCAAAAATCCTAAGGGCATGCAGTTGGCCGGCCGCGTCATGAAGGGCGCGGACAAGGGCTGCATCGCGTGTCATACTGCTGTGAAAGACAAGGACTTTCTGTTCGGCAAACAGAACTAGAGTTCAGCTGAACCAAAACGCAAGATCTGTCAGGGTGGCGGGCTTCACGTCCGCCGCCCCTTATTTTGAGTAGATATCCCCCGTCTTGTGATCACCAAACCCGTTTACCGTCTCGCTTGTGCTGCGGCGCAACCGCTTGACAACAAGCGCGTCTCTGCTTATTTCAATCTCATCTGTTAGCACTCATTGAAATCGAGTGCTAATAATCAACCTCCATACACGATGAGAATTATAAATTCTCATATGATTACAAATAGTTAGCAGGAGTTAGAATCGATGAAATTTCGTCCACTCCATGATCGCGTTGTTGTTCGGCGCATCGAGGAAGATCTGAAAACCGCCGGCGGGATCATCATTCCCGATTCAGCTGCGGAGAAGCCGCAGACCGGCGAAGTGATCGCAGTCGGCCCGGGCGCCCGCGGCGAAGACGGCAAAATTGAAGTGCTTGATGTCAAGGGCGGCGACAAAGTGCTGTTCGGCAAATGGTCTGGCACCGAGGTTAAGCTCGATGGTGAGGATCTTCTGATTATGAAGGAATCCGACATCATGGGTGTTCTCCAGTAAACGGAGACGAACCCAACCACCGGTGGACTTGTTCACCGGGCTCCCAAGTCAAAAACAGACGAAACTCGCAACACCAGTAGGAGTCAGAAATGGCTGCAAAAGAAGTAAAATTTTCGACTGACGCGCGCGACAGGATGATGCGCGGTGTCGATACCTTGGCCAATGCGGTCAAGATCACTCTTGGTCCGAAAGGCCGCAATGTCATTCTCGAAAAATCCTTCGGCGCACCGCGCACCACCAAGGACGGTGTAACGGTCGCAAAGGAAATCGAACTTGAGGACAAGTTCGAGAATATGGGCGCGCAGATGTTGCGCGAAGTGGCGTCAAAAACGAACGACGAAGCCGGTGACGGCACCACGACCGCAACGCTGCTTGCCCAGTCGATCGTGCGCGAGGGCCTCAAGGCCGTTGCCGCGGGCATGAATCCAATGGACCTGAAGCGTGGCGTCGACAAAGCCGTCAAGGAAGTGGTGAAGGACATCTCCGCCAAGTCCAAGAAGGTCAGCTCTTCCGATGAGATTGCACAGGTCGGAACTATTTCGGCCAATGGCGAAAAAGACATCGGCGACATGATTTCCGAGGCCATGCAGAAAGTCGGCAACGAAGGTGTGATCACGGTGGAAGAGGCCAAGAGTCTCGAGAGCGAGCTTGATGTCGTCGAAGGCATGCAGTTCGACCGCGGTTATCTCTCGCCATACTTCATCACCAATGCGGAAAAGATGATCTGCGAGCTTGAGGATCCATACATCCTCATTCACGAAAGCAAGCTGTCGAACCTGCAAGCTATGCTCCCGGTTCTTGAGACCGTGGTGCAGTCAGGCAAGCCACTGCTGATTATCGCCGAAGATGTCGAGGGCGAAGCCCTTGCCACGCTGGTCGTGAACAAGCTGCGCGGCGGCCTCAAGGTTGCTGCTGTCAAGGCTCCTGGCTTCGGCGATCGCCGCAAGGCCATGCTGCAGGACATCGCGGTTCTGACCGGCGGTCAGGTCGTCTCCGAAGATCTCGGCATCAAGCTGGAGAACGTAAATCTTGATATGCTTGGCCGGGCCAAGCGCATCTCCATCACCAAGGACGACACGACGGTTGTGGACGGGGCTGGCAAGAAGGGCGACATCGAAGCCCGTGTCGGCCAGATCAAGGCACAGATCGAGGAAACCTCGTCCGACTACGACAAGGAGAAACTGCAGGAACGCATGGCGAAGCTCGCCGGCGGCGTTGCGGTGATCAAGGTCGGTGGTGCAACCGAGATTGAAGTGAAAGAGCGCAAAGATCGCGTAGACGATGCGCTCAACGCGACCCGTGCTGCTGTCGAGGAAGGCATTGTTCCAGGTGGCGGTGTTGCTCTGCTTCGGGCATCGAAGTTCATCGACGTTGTAGGTGACAATGCTGACCAGGATGCAGGCGTCAACATCGTACGTCGCGCCCTTCAGGCACCTGTCCGCCAGATCGTGGAGAACGCAGGCGTCGAGGGTTCAATCGTCGTCGGCAAGATCTTCGACGAGAACAAGGCGAACTTCGGCTACGACGCCCAGACCGGCAAATATGGTGACCTGGTCAAGCAGGGCATCATCGACCCGGCCAAGGTGGTCCGCACGGCCCTTCAGGATGCGGCCTCTGTGGCCAGCCTGCTGATCACGACCGAAGCAGGCGTCGCCGAAGTGCCGAAGAAGGATGAACCCCCCATGCCTGGCGGCGGCATGGACGGAATGGGTGGCATGGGCGGCATGATGTAAGCCTGCTTCCAACCAGCCTATTTACTGAATATCTAGGCCGCCTCGGGCAACCGGGGCGGTCTTTTTTTGCCATTTTCAGGGTGTGTCACCGACAGATATGCCCAAGCGCCTCCTACCCTTGTATTCCAGGCACTGCGGGTTTCCGTGTTGCCGTAATCAAGTGGCAACTCTCTTGCAATACCCTCCACCAAACAATCCGATGTTTTGAGGACGTCTCTTTTTTCCTCAGAATTCCGGGATAAATGACACCCAGCGAACGCATTCTGCGAATGGGCAGTGTGTCAATTTGGCAATTTCTGGAGTGATAGGCGTGCCGGCACAATCGACCAGAACGCAAACGGTCCCAAAACCGGACGCCTTAACCATAGAAATCCACCGCGATATCGCTGCCGTGTGCGATTTATGGCGTGACTTGCAGCGAACGACGGATGCTGGGCCGCACGACACTTGGGAATGGAGTAATGCGTGGTCGCAAACCGTAGGCAACACTATCGAGCCGCTGATCGTCATCGGTAGAACCACAAATGGCGATGCGCTGTTTCTTCTTCCCCTCGCCATACGCGAGCGGCGCGGTTGCTCGGTCCTTGAGTGGTTCAGCCCGGATCAGGGCAACTATGCGTCGGGACTGTTTCATCGCACAGCCTGGAACCACTCGGATCTCCCTCGTGGCAAGACTCTTCTGACGCACATACTCGCTGCACTACCCCGTGTTGATGCCGTGCACCTCAAAAACCAACCGGCTCGAAATAGCGGCGAGTGCAACCCTTTTTCAGATTTGCCTGTATTGGCAGCCGCAAGCGCGGGGCATGCCTTTCCCCTGAGCGGGGAGTGGGCGCAGCATTACAATGAACGGTTTAGTTCTCGCGCGCGCAGCGAGCTGCGCCGAAGCGAACGCCGTCTGATCGAACAGGGAGAACTGCGGTGCGCAATAGTTGCTCCGGGCCTTAACCTCGAACAGGCCATGAACCGCATGATCCAGGACAAGCGACGCTGGTTCGCTGAGAAAGGTATCCACGACTGCTTTGCTGACCCGGCGATTTGCGAATTCTTCAAGCAGCTTGCAATCATGCCGAAAGGCGGCGACGCGCCTCATCTGAAACTGTTCGAACTCACCGTTGACGGAAATCCGGTGGCCGCCAATCTCGGCCTCGTCCACGACAACACATTCTACGGCCTTGTTTCATCGACAACCGATGGGTCGTTACTGCGATACAGCCCGGGAAATGTTTTGTTTCTGCGCCTGGTGGAACAGCTCGCGGAAGAAGGTATTGAGCGAGTGGATTGCGGCGCAGGTGAGGATACAAACAAGTTGCGATGGTGCACTGTTGAACGCCAACGGTTGCATACGATTGTTCCGGTGACCGTAAAGGGGCGCATTTACACCGCATCCCTGAAGACAGCACTCGCTGCCAAGCTTCATATCAAGCAATCGCCGCGTCTGTGGACCGCTGCAAAGCGTCTGCGTCAATTAACCGGCGCAGGGACTTCACAATGGAGCGCACTCGGAAGCCGCGGGATCAAATCAACCGCCCCCCGCCTCCAGTCGTGACAAGATCTCATCCAGCTCCCGGCTACGTGCTGGTGGCCAGGAGGCCGTTATCGATTTCGCCAGAACAGCCTGGCTCTTGAGGATCAACCCGTCCTCAATCACCTTCAGATGGTTTGCCTGCAGCGTCGTCCCCGTCGAAGTGATATCGACGATCATTTCTGCTGTGCCTGCAGCAATAGTGCCTTCAGTCGCGCCAAGACTTTCCACGATCCGGTAGCCGGTAATACCTTTGTCCGAGAAGAAACGCCGGGTCAGATTCATATATTTCGTCGCGACCCGAAGCCGCCGCCCATGTTCGCGGAAAAAGATGGCAGCCGCGTCTTCAAGATCGCTCATGTGCGAAACATCGAGCCAGCATTCCGGCACAGCAACCACCACGTCCGCCTCACCGAAGCCAAGCGAACGAACCACCTCGGTTCGTGGCGCACCTTCCCTACCGCCTTCCCGGATGAGGTCTTCGCCGGTTATACCCAGATGCACGCGGCCCGAGCTCAACTGATACGCGATCTCGGCCGCCGAAAGGAAAGCGATCTCAATTCCGTTCCGGCCGGCAATCTCGCCGCGATAACCACGCTCATGACCGGTCTTGCGAAGAGGCAGGCCAGCGGCCTTGAACAGCTCACTGGCACGCTCCATGAGGCGCCCCTTGGAGGGAACGGCTAATATCAGAGGTTCATCACTCATGACGCACCTCCTCTCACCGCTGCCAATAGCCTTTCAGTGTGTATGGCCGACCCTACCGCCGGGATTGACTCCGGTGCCCCGAGGCTCTCCAGAAGGTCGTCATACCGCCCTCCGCCCGCGATGTGACCAGCGCGGCCTGGCCCAGGTACTTCGATCTGAAAAACGTGACCGGTGTAATATTCGAGATCACGACCGAATTCGGCAGTGAACGTCGTGGCCCCCAGATCAATTCCGCCGTCGGAAAGTCGATCGAGGCGCGTTTGCGCAACAGACAAGGCTGCCGAAAGATCCAGTCCTGCCTTTTTTGTCTCTTGCTCGATGTGTTCGAGGGAAGCCTGCGCCGGTCCGGAAACCGCGAGATAGGTTTCGACCAGCTTCACCACATCTTCCGAGAGAGGTTTCTCTCTGGCGTCGGCCGCCCGATCGAGCAGGCGTTCGGTAATCTCGCTCAAAGACCGCATGCCCTCGATAGGGACGCCTGCGCCATCCAAATGCTCTGCCACACGCGCTTCCGCAGCTTTTCTGTCGTCTATATCAAGGGTAGCAATCAACGCCTCTTCCGCTGCATCCATCTCGCCGGCGGGCGAAATCACGAGTTGCCGCAAAAGGTTCCGGAAAACTGGTGGTCGCCAGAAAAAGTGGTGTAGCCGCAATCGCCATCGCTCTGGAATATCAAGCGCCTGAATAAATGCTGCAAACAACCCTAGATCACCGATGCGAAGCGAGAAATTCATCAATCCTGCGGCGCGAACCGCCTCGACGACGAGGCCGGTGACTTCGGCTTCGCTGCCTGGCCTGTCCGAGCCGCCGATATACTCGATGCCCGCCTGACGGAATTCACGTGGACGGGCTTCGTCGGCCCCGTCCGGCTGATAGCGGAATGCCGGACCGTTGTAACAAAGCCGTGCTTCCACCCCCGCATTCGGGTGGCGTTCCAAATAGACCCGGCAGGCAGGTAGGGTCACATCGGGACGCAGGCAGAGCTCTTCTCCATCGAGGTCCGTGAACACATATGTGCGCCCGCGGATGGCTTCTCCCATGCGGTCCAGGAACAGATCAGCCGGCTGCAGATAAGCGGGTGCGACAAGCTCATAGCCACGCGCTTTGAACAGCTCAGTAATTGCGTTGGCTTGAGCCTGAAGGGCTTCGTAACTGACGGTGGGTTCGGCAACCATGGCTCAGGTCTCGTGCCGCGCGATTACCTCGCGCACCGCCTCAACAAGTTTTTCTTCAGGAACCGCGAATTGCGCAGGACGTTCGGAGCGCCATTCTTCATTGGAGGCAACAGATGCCGCGGCCTTCGCACCCTCGATCAGGTCCTTGATCTGGACTTCGCCCTTTTCCTTCTCATCCGGCCCTTGGATTACGACACAGGGAGACCTTCTTTGATCGGCATATTTGAATTGCTGGCCCATCTTGCCGTTGCCGAGATAAACCTCGGCGCGAATACCCGCCGCACGCAGCTGCGCAAGCAATTTCTGATAGTCGGCCAAATTCGCCTTATCGAAAACGGAGACGACGACCGGACCGAATGGCGCAGTTTCCTCGAGTTTGCCGAGCGTTGAAAGTGCGGTGTAGAGGCGCGACACGCCTACAGAGAACCCCGTCGCGGGGACCGGTTGTCCTTTGAAGCGCGCGACCAGACCGTCATAGCGCCCTCCACCGCCAACAGAACCAAAACGGACAGGCCGGCCCTTTTCGTCCTTCACTTCGAAGGTCAGCTCCGCCTCGAACACCGGGCCCGTGTAATAATCAAGGCCGCGTACAATGCTGGGGTCGATCACAACACGATCTGTCGCAAACTCCGATGCGCTAAGGAGGGCATCTATTGTCTTGAGTTCATCGATTCCCTGCTGGCCAACCTCATTGCCGCGGACAAGTTCCTCAATCGTACTCAAGGTTTCACTTCGCCCATTGCCTTGTGCCACCACGAAAGCCATCAACGGTTCGATTTGTTCAGATGACAACCCCGCGCCCTTTGTGAAGTCGCCGGACTCGTCCTTGCGCCCTTCACCCAACAAGAGCTTCACGCCCTCACCACCAAGCCGGTCATATTTATCCAGCGCACGCAGGATGGTCAGCCGCTTGCTAAGGTAGTCGTCGCCATCAGAGTCCACACCGATGGAACCCAAAACGCCATCCAGAACCTTCCGGTTGTTGATCTTGATGACATAGTCGCCACGCTCAATACCCAGCGCCTCAAGCGCATCGGCGGCAAGCATGCACATCTCCGCATCCGCCGCGACGGATGAGGCGCCGACGGTATCAGCATCGAACTGGATGAATTCCCTGAACCGTCCCGGCCCCGGCTTCTCGTTGCGCCACACGGGCCCCGACTGATAACGGCGGAATGGCTTCGGCAACCGCTCATAATTCTCCGCGACATACCGTGCGAGCGGTGCGGTCAAATCGTAGCGCAGCGACAGCCACTGTTCGTCCTCGTCCTGGAAAGAGAATACACCCTCATTGGGCCGGTCCTGATCCGGGAGGAACTTGCCGAGCGCATCGGTATATTCGAAGGCCGGCGTGTCGAGCGGTTCAAAGCCATACGAGTCATATACGTGGCGAATCGTGCGCAACATGCCGTCACGCGCACGGATTTCTTCCGCGTCGATATCCCTGAGGCCTTTCGGCAGCCGGGCCTTAGGGCGCGGCAGTTTTTTATTCTTACCCATGCGAAAAATCCGGCTTCGTATCAGCCCCGTCACAAGTTTGGGCGGGTTTACCCCATCACCCCACCGCCAGCAAGGGTTGCGCTCGATACCCTTAAGATCGGTGACCAATTGGGGGCAAGATTTCCGTCATTTTCTTTTGACGCAACGCGATTTCACCGCGACAGTGGACGAATCCTCGTAACTGAATTCTGGGAAGGCTCCGATGCGTCTCAACTTTCTGTTTCCCGCTATGCTTGTAGTGTGCCTCACTATGCTCGCCGGTTGTGGCGAAAGTGAAAAGAGCGCTCCGCAGGCGAACCAGCCAGCTCCGGGGGTGGAAACGACGCCCGCCGTTTCAAAGCCGGTCTCCGCCACTCAGGATTTCGTCGGCCAGACCGAGGCCATCCAGTCAGTAGATCTCCGCGCCCGTGTGACGGGCTTTCTGCTTGAAGAAAAATTTGCGGAAGGATCTGAAGTCAAGAAGGGTGATGTCCTCTTTGTCATCGACCCGTCTGAATTCAACGCCAACCGCGATGCAGCCGCCGCAAAAATTGCCGGGGTCGAAGCTACAATCCGCGAAACCAACCTTCAGCTTGCGCGTTATCGCGAATTGCGCGACCGCGGCACGGCCAGCGAAGCCAAACTCGATGAAGCCAAGGCCAAGGCGGGACGCGCAACCGCGGACCTGGCTGCCGCAAAAGCGGATCTGAAAAAGACGGAGCTCGACGTCGGATACACGAAGATTGAAGCGCCAATCGCCGGTCGCATCGGCAAAAGTTCCGTTGATGTCGGAAACCTGATCGGACCCGATAGCGGCGTCCTCGCAACCATCAATGACCTTGATCCGATTCGGGTATCGTTCCCCGTTTCTGAGCGGGAATTCCTTGACTACAAGAAGGCCGAGAAGGAAGGAAAAGCCAAAGAATTTGTCCCGAGAATCAAGCTGGCAAATAACCAAATCTATCAGCACGACGGCAAGTTCGATTTCATCGACAACCGCGTCGACCCAACGACCGGCACCATCAAACTCTATCTCGATTTTCCGAATCCAGATGGCCTTCTGCTGCCCGGCCAGTTCGTCAACGTGACACTGGTGAGCTCCGACCCGGAAAACAAGATCGTCGTTCCTCAGGCTGCTGTTCAGGAGAACCAAACCGGGCCCTTTGTTCTTGTTGTTGACCAGGATGACAAGGTTGTCATGCGGCCAATCAAGACCGGGCAACGCAACGGTGCAGACATCGCGGTCCTGGACGGGTTGGCCGAGGGCGAGAACATCATCGTAGCCGGCATCCAGAAAGTCAGACCGGGTATGAAGGTCAATCCGGTGCAGCAGAAATCCAGCGCGGTGCCAAACTAGATGTTGAGCGCCTTCTTCATCGATCGTCCGAAATTCGCATTTGTCATTGCGATCGTGACCGTATTGGCGGGAGCGCTGGCTGTTGCCGTGTTGCCGATTGCTGAATACCCCGAGCTCACACCACCGCAGGTACAAGTCACAGCCAAATATCCTGGCGCCAATGCACAGGTGGTTGAAGAGACGGTTGCCGCAGTTGTCGAGGCCGAGGTGAACGGCGTGGAAGGCATGATCTACATGTCGTCCAAAAGCTCAAACGACGGCAGCTATACGCTCACCGTTACCTTTGAGGTCGGCACCGATGGTGATATCGCCCAGGTGAACGTTCAAAACCGCGTCTCGCTTGCCACCCCGAAACTCCCCGAAGAAGTGTCCCGTCAGGGGCTTTCCGTCAAAAAACAATCGACAAGCATGTTGATGGTGATTTCGGTGTTCTCACCGAACGGCACCTATGACGATATCTTTCTCTCCAACTATGCCAGCATCAACATTCGAGACTCGCTCTCTCGCGTGCCGGGCGTTGCCAGCGTCGAGATTCTGGGCGCGCGTGATTATTCCATGCGCATCTGGCTGCGACCGGACCGAATGACGAGTCTTGGCCTGACAGCGAGCGACGTAATCAACGCTATTCGCGACCAGAACGTTCAGGTCTCCGCAGGCAGCATCGGTCAGGCTCCTGCCCCGGCGAACCAGCAGTTTCAGTATACGATCCAGGCCAAGGGCCGGCTGGCAGACGTCAAGGAATTTGAAGACATCGTCATTCGGGCCAACCCGGATGGCTCCATTATCAAAGTTGGCGACGTTGCCCGCATCGAGCTTGGTTCAGAGACATATGGCTGGTTCGGCAAATTGAACGGCAAGCCCGCGGCACTTCTTGCGATCTATCAACTGCCCGACGCAAATGCCCTCAGCCTCGCCAATAACCTGCGTGCGCAGATGCAGCGTCTCTCGGAACGGTTTCCTGAAGACCTGTCCTACAGCCCGACCTATGACACAACACTCTATGTGCAGACATCGATTAAGGAGGTGCTGATAACCCTGCTCCAGGCATTGGCCCTTGTCATTCTGGTTGTATTCATATTCCTGCAGGACTGGCGCTCCACCCTGATCCCTGCGATCGCCATTCCCGTGTCTCTGATCGGCACCTTTGCCGCTCTGCTGGCAATGGGTTTCACCATAAACACGGTCAGCCTGTTCGGATTGATTCTTGCGATTGGCATCGTTGTCGACGACGCGATTGTCGTTGTCGAAAACGTCCAGCGCCATCTTGCCGACGGGCTTGAGCCGCGCGAGGCCACCCGCAAGGCAATGGAGGAAGTCACCACTCCCGTCATTGCGACCACGCTTGTCCTTCTCGCGGTCTTTATTCCAGTCGCCTTCACGCCGGGTCTGACGGGGCGGCTCTTCGAGCAATTTGCCGCAACCATCGCCGTCGCCGTCTCTCTCTCTTCGATCAACGCGCTAACACTCAGCCCTGCCCTGTGCGCGAGCATTCTGAGGCCACCAAAGACGGTGCAGCGTGGACCGCTCGCATGGTTTGAGAAAGGACTGAGCAAGAGTCGCGATGGGTATATGTGGCTGGTGAAAAAACTGGTCAGGCTATTGACGATCAGCATGGTGGGATTTGCCGCGTTGGCACTTGTCACCGGCTGGCTGGGAACCAAACTGCCGACCGGCTTTGTACCGCCAGAGGATCGCGGCGCATTCTTTGTTGATATACGCCTGCCGGACGGTGCCGCTCTGCCGCGGACATCTGTGGTCGTCAGCCAGGCTGAAAAGATTCTTATGGATACCCCAGGTGTGGCGAACGTCGCTGCAATCACCGGTTACTCGATACTCGGCGGGTCCGTCATTCCCAATGGCGGACTGCTGATCGTCGTTCTTGACCCTTGGGATCAACGCGAGACACCGGAATTGAGACTGAAGGGCATTCTTGGGGCTGTCACTCCGAAACTGCTCGCGATACCGACGGCGACAATCATTCCATTCAATGTTCCACCAATCCCCGGACTGGGTACGACGGGCGGCTTTGAATTCGTGCTTCAGGATACGCGCGGACGCGCACCGGGCGAACTCGCTTCAGCACTTGGAGGACTGATCGTTGCCGCGAACAGCCAACCGCAGGTCGCGAACGCATTCAGCACATTCCGCGCGAATGCACCGCAGCTATTCATTGATGTAAATCGCCAGCTCGCAAAGACCAAGGGCGTCGATATTAGCGATATTTTCCAAGTGTTGAGTGCTAATTTCGGCTCCTATTATGTCAATGACTTCAACAAGTTCGGAAGGGTTTATCGGGTCTATGTTCAGGCAGAAGGAGATCGCCGCGCTACGCCGGGAGACATTGGCAAAATCTATGTCCGCAATCGCGATGGAGAAATGATCCCGCTGCAAAGTTTCGTCACGGTCAAACCCATACAGGGCCCCGAAACCATTGAGCGCTACAATCTGTTCCGTTCCGCTGTCGTCAATGGAGGACCGGCCCCCGGTTTTGCATCGGGCCAGGCGATCGAGGCGATGGAGAAGCTGGGCAATACCTCTTTGCCAGACGGCTACACCTATGAATGGACCGGCATGGCGCTGGAGGAAATCAAGGCTGCAGAAGCCGGATCCTTCGTGTTCGCCCTGTCCATCATTTTTGCCTATCTGTTCCTCGTTGCACAGTATGAGAGCTGGACAATTCCTTTCCCGGTTATGCTGTCGGTGACATTCGCGATGTTCGGCGCGCTCGGGCTGCTGATCGCAACCGGGCTCGCGCTCAATGTCTATGCCCAGGTTGGGCTGGTTTTGCTTATCGGACTGGCGGCAAAGAACGCCATTCTGATCGTGGAGTTTGCCAAACAGCTCCGCGAGGAAGGCAATGACATTCTGACATCAGCGGAAGACGCCGCACGGTTGCGGTTCCGGGCGGTTCTGATGACGGCCCTGTCATTTGTTCTGGGCGTCGCACCGCTCGTCCTGGCGACTGGTGCCGGCGCGGCAAGCCGCGTGTCAGTCGGCATGACCGTATTCGGCGGAATGGTCGCCGCGACCATTTTCGGCGTGGTGTTTATTCCTGTGCTCTACGTTGTCTTTCAGTCCCTGCGCGAGCGGGTGAAAGCAACCGGAACCGCACCACCGCCGACCAAGAAAGCAGCGGCTGGAAAGAAGGCATAGAGTCTCAGTTAAGTGCTTCCTGAGTGGTGTCCGCGCTAATCGAACAGGGCGTCGATATCATCCTGCGAAGCGATGTTTTCATCGTCTTCCAAAGCCGGACCGTTGAGCAGCGCGTCATCCTCGTCACGTGTGCATGACGGTTCAAGTTCAATATTGTTGAAGCTCTCCAGCCCACCCCAGATTTCCATCATGTGGTTGACTCGCTCTTCGATGAAATCAAAGGCGTTTACAACCTTGGAGATACGCTGTCCGGTAAGATCCTGAAAGTTGCATGCCTCGAAAATCCTGACGACCTGATCCTGAATATCAGAAGCCGAATGCAAATTCTGGTCCTGCCTCAACGCAGCGATGAGATCGGCCACGTTAGTATCAATCTGTTCCGCGGCCTGAAGAATATTCTCGGTCGCCTGCTCGGTGCCTTCGACGATCGCTGAGAGTTCGTTGGTCATCCGCCCGATCTCAACACCTTGATGCTCCCCGCGATGAAGCGTCGCGATCTCCTGTTTGGTGCGTGATATGGCTTGATGAACTTCTTGTAGCTCATCCTTGATTTTCTGCGCTTCGCGCAAGTCCCGCTGGCAGCTTTCGATGACCTGCTCGGAAATGGCGTTGGGCTGCTCCGACGCTTCCTCCGGCGATTCGATGCATTCACGAATGTCAGAAAGAGCGGTCATGACTTCCTCATGCCGCGCTGCCGCACCAGCGTCAAATCCACCTGATTCATTGTTGGAAACGACATATGGCGTCTGCGGCGCAGACTGCCGCATTGCCCGTTCGATACGAAATTCACGCTTGTTGGCTGAACGCATTACCCACCCCTATTCCTGACAACCAGAGATTGCAGCACAATTCCTAACAATGTGTTCACCGTCTGGGCTGTTGCAGCCCGAATCCTGCATCATTTCAGGGTCATAGGACGGCTGAGCCAGAAGCACCGCAAAAAAATTCCGCGACACGAAGAACGTGCCGCGGAATAGGTTCATGTATGACACCGTGCTGTTGATACGCGGTAAAGTTGAATGCGCTACAGAAGCTCGTATGCGGGCAATGTCAAAAATGGCGCAAGCTCAGGCGCCTCAGACAACGACTTGAAGATCTTGATCGCTTCAGGAAATCGTCCCTTGTCATAAACGTCGGGACCGAGTGCTTCTCGAAGCTTGGTCATCTCATCTGCAAGAAGCCCATCAACCAATTCCACAGTAACCGCCCGGCCATCTTCCAGAGTGGCGCCGTGCTTCTGCCACTGCCAGATTTGCGACCGTGAGATTTCGGCTGTGGCCGCATCCTCCATAAGGTTGTACAGCGGCACGGCTCCGTTTCCGCGTAACCACGCTTCAATGTACTGCACGCCAACCCGGATATTGGTGCGAAGCCCGTCTTCGGTGCGCGACCCCTGGTGGATTTCGAGAAGGTCTGCCTGGCTAACGGGCGAGGCATCGGGGATGGTGTCAAGCTGATTGTCGCCCTTCATCAACCGTTCAAAAACCTCCCGAGCGACCGGCACGAGGTCCGGATGAGCCACCCAGCTACCGTCGCACCCTTCACGCACCTCTCGTTCCTTGTCCTTCTGCACGGCCGCCATTGCCTTCTCATTGACCTCCGGCTCACGGCGGTTTGGTATCTGCGCTGCCATCCCGCCCATCGCGAATGCGCCGCGCTTGTGACAGGTCTGCACCAGGAGCCGGGCATACGCGCCAAGAAAGGCTTTGCCCATGACGACCTGCAACCGGTCAGGCAAGGTGTATTCAGGCTTGTTTCGCAAGACCTTGATGAACGAGAAGATGTAGTCCCAACGCCCAACATTCAGCCCGACAATATGGTCACGCAAGACGTAGAGGATTTCATCCATTTCAAACGCGGCCGGAAGGGTCTCGATCAGAACCGTTGCCTTGATCGTTCCAACCGGCAAACCGAACGCTTCCTGCGCATGCACGAACACATCGTTCCAGAGTTTGGCTTCCTGATGGCATTCAAGCTTGGGCAAGTAGAAATAGGGGCCGGACCCCTTCTCCACGATGCGTTTTGCGTTGTGAAAGAAATAGAGTCCGAAATCGACGAATGAGGCACCTATCGGCTCTCCGTCCAGAAGTATATGTGCTTCTGGAAGATGCCACCCACGCGGACGCACGAGGAGCATTGCGGGATCAGAACCGATCTCATACTGCTTGCCTGATGATGGATCGGTGAAGGCCAACGCGTCCTGCCAGTAGTCAAGCAAGGCAATTTGGCCTTCGACAATGTTCCCCCATGTGGGCGAAAGGGCATCCTCGAAGTCCGTCATGAAAACGTCTGCGCCGGAATTGAGCGCATTGATAACCATCTTGCGTTCAGTTGGACCGGTGAGTTCAACCCACCGCTTCCTCAGATCATCGGGAATGCCTGCAACTTTCCAGTCGCCCTCTCGAATATCGTTCGTCTCGGGCAAAAAATCCGGCAATCCGCCCGCATCCCAATTGGCCTGACGGACCTCACGGGTTTTCAGCAGTTCACGGCGGGTCTTGTCGAATTTTCGCGCTATATCCGCGACGAACTGGAGGGCCTCGCCCGTCAGAACGCGCTCATAACCGGGCTTGATATCGCCCATGATTTTTATGCCGTCCGGCGCGCTAATCGCCTCCTGGCCTGCTTGAATTGTCACTTTCTTCACTGTCCCCTATCATTTCTGTTTCAAGCCCAGGACGTTCCTCCAGCAGACTTCTAACGGTCTTCACTCGTCCTTCGAGCGGCCGCACTGCCTGTGGACATGGTCCCCCGAGGGCCCAGTCGAGAAGTTCCACGGTATGTACGATGGGAATTTGACTGCCTCCCTGAAGCTGAGTGATGCAGCCAATGTTTCCTGCCACGACAATGTCCGGCGTAACGCGCTCGATATTCCCTATTTTACGATCTCGCAACTCCCGTGCAAGTTCTGGTTGCAAAATATTGTATGTTCCCGCGGATCCACAGCAAATGTGACCTTCGGGTATGTCGACAACGGTAAAACCGGCTTGCTCAAGCAGCAGCCGCGGCTGAACGGTGATCCGCTGGCCGTGCTGCATGGAACACGCCGAATGGTATGCGACCTTCAGGTCAGACCATTTCTCAGGTGCACGCAAACCAAGATCGACCATGAATTCAGTGATGTCCTGAGTTATCTCCGAAATATGTTCAGCCCGCTCGCGATAGCCCTCGTCCCGCGCAAGCAGATGACCGTAATCCTTGACCATGGTGCCGCAGCCGGAAGCATTAATAAGTACCGCATCAAGCGGCTCCTGGCGCATCAGCGCGGACCAGGCATCCACATTGTGTCGCGCTGCCTCGATCGCGCGCTCTTCCTGGCCCATATGATGAACCAGAGCACCGCAGCATTCCTGTTCCTTTGCGACGACGACTTCGACTCCATGCTTCGTCAACAATCTGATCGTTGCGTCGTTGATTGAGGGCCGCAGCGGTTGCTGGGCGCAACCGGTTAGCAAAGCCACGCGCTTCTTGCGCTCACCCACAGCGGGGAATACACCCGGCTCGACGATTTTTCCGACCCCCTTGCCTCCGCCGGAAAGCTCCAACATCGCGGCCACTTCTTTCAGTCCAATCACTCCAAACAAACGTTTGAAGGGCCGGCCGAGGGCCGCCGCACGCAGCGCCAGACCAAAACGCTTCGGATCGGGCACAACCGCGGTAAGCATCTTGCGAATGAGCCGGTCCTTGATTGAACGTTTGTGCGTGTCTTCGATGTGGGCGCGTGCAAGATCGACCAGATGCATATAATCGACGCCGCTCGGACAGGTGGTCATGCATGAAAGACACGACAGGCAACGGTCCACATGAAACGAAACCTCATCGCTGGCGTCGCGATTGCCCTCGAACATATCCTTGATGAGATAAATACGCCCGCGGGGGCTATCTCGCTCATCACCAAGCAGGACATATGTCGAGCAGGTCGCCGTGCAGAATCCGCAATGCACACATGTGCGCAGGATTTTCTCCGCTTCCGCCATGCGCGGATTCTGCAACTGTTCTTCTGTAAAATTTGTTTGCATCGTTGCTAGAAACCCGGATACATCCGACCCGGATTGAGGATACCTACCGGATCGAAACTCTGCTTGAGCTTGGCGGACAGAACCGCAACGCCAGAACTCATAGGATGAAAGACATCGACTGAACTACGCAGAGCCGTATCGGCACGGATCAGTGTTGCGTGTCCGCCCAATTCCGACAGAACCCGCCGCACCTCAGACGCACCGGCGTCAGCGGAAGGCGTTGTCTGCAGCCAAATCAACCCGCCAGACCAGTCATATGCGGCCTGACACTCAAGCCGCTTCGACAGCTCCGTGACGACGCGCGCACCGTTCGTCGGGGCGGTCGATATACGCCATACCGGATCCTGCGACTCATGCAGAAACTTCAGCGTCCGCATCCCTCTCCAGAAATCGGCTGATGCGGCACCATCTAACTCCACTACTTTACCGAAGGCTGTGAGGCTTTCGGCAAGACGGTCTACGCGGTAGCCGACCGAGGCCTCAAAATTCTCAAGCCGAAAGGCCGTAACCGGTGCAGTGCGGCGCAGGATGTCGGTGTCGATCAACTCGCGCGCAAAATCGCCGTGCAGGTGAACCGCTCCCGAAACTTCGAAAGGTGTGCCGAGCGCTGAGCACATAGCATCGACAGCCACCTCATCGGTAAGCCCGACAAACAGCAGCGTGCGCGTGGCCTGTGCCTTGGGAAGGACCTTCATGGTCACTTCGCTCATAACCGCCAGCGTTCCCCAGGACCCCGCCAGGCCGCGGCAAAGATCGTATCCGGTCACATTCTTCATGACCCTTCCACCGGATTTGAACAGCTCACCGCGCCCGTTGACCGCATGCATACCGATGAAATGATCACGCGCTGCACCCACCTGAATGCGCCGCGAACCCGACAGATTCGTCGCAAAGACAGCACCGATTGTACCCCGCCCCTCGCCACCGCCGAGCATGGGGCCAAGATCGAGCGGTTCGAAGGCCAATTCCTGATCATTCTTGGCGAGCGCCTTTTCAATCTCAATCAATGGCGTGCCTGCACGCGCCGAAAGCACGAGTTCATTCGGTTCGTATAGTGTAATGCCCTTCAACCGTTCGGTGCTGATGCTGGAGGCCGTCTGCAGAGGACGCCCGACAGTGCGTTTGGACCCCGCGCCGTATATTTCGACAGGTGTCTGCGCCGCACTTGCTTCGGCAATGGCTGCCGCAAGTTCTTCTTCGCTTTTGGGGCTAATCAAATCTGACACAAAGACAGGCCTCTCGCCCTCTATGACGCACGCAACTCAAGCGGAAACACTTTCGCCGGATTCAGAAGCCAGTCCGGATCAAACATGGTCTTGATCCGCATCTGTTGTTCAAGGTCAACCTTCGAGAACTGGGCCAACATCAATTCTCTCTTCTCAACGCCGACACCATGTTCACCGGTTAGGCAGCCGCCGGCCTTGACGCACAATTCAAGCACTTCGCCACCGCATTTTTCGGCCCGCTCCACTTCCGAGGGGTCATTGGCGTTGTAGAGTATCAACGGATGAAGATTGCCGTCGCCCGCATGGAAAATATTGGCGACCTTGAGCTTGTAGCGCTCACAGATGTTACTGATTTCGACGAGCACTTCGGGCAGCTTGCCCAGCGGAATAGTTCCATCCATGCAGTAATAGTCGGAGATACGGCCTATGGCGCCGAATGCTGACTTCCGTCCAAGCCATATTGCAGCACTCTCAGCCGCACTCTGGCTGACCTTGATGCCTTGAGGCTTAAACGGTTTTGCTATCTCGGAAATCTGGTCGAGCAGCCCTTCAATCTCATCTTCCGAGCCTTCCACTTCGATGATCAGAAGCGCCTCCACATCGAGCGGATAACCGGCCTTGGCGAAACTCTCACAAACGTGGATCGCAGGTTTGTCCATGAATTCGATTGCGACTGGAATGATGCCCGACCCGATGATCGCCGCAACACACGCGCCGGCCGCCTCGCTTGAATCAAATCCCATCAGCATGGGACGTGCCCCTTCAGCCGACCGCAAAATTCTTACCGTTGCTTCAGTCACAACGCCGAACTGGCCCTCCGAACCAATAATCAGGCCAAGCAGGTCGAAACCCGATGCATCCAATTCAGGGCCACCGATTTCAATGATTTCACCGTCTATCAGCACGATCTTGAGGCCAAGAACGTTGTTGGTCGTGACGCCGTATTTCAAGCAATGCGCACCACCGGAGTTCATCGCAAGATTGCCGGCAAGGGTGCAGGCAAGCTGGCTTGAAGGATCCGGTGCATAGAAGAAGCCGTCAGGGGATACGGCATTTGAGATATCGATGTTTGTGATGCCGGTTTGCACCTGTGCCGTCCTGTTCTTGAAGTCGATGTCAAGAACGCGGTTCATCTTGGATACGCCGAGAACGATGGAATCCTCAGACGGCAGCGCACCGCCGCACAAGGACGTCCCTGCTCCCCGAGGGATCACCTTGATGCCGTTCGCCTTGCAGTATTTGAGGACACGGGAAACCTGTTCGGTCGTGTTGGGTAGTACGGCAGCGAGTGGCATCTGCTTATAGGCTGTCAGCGCATCGGTTTCGAATGCGCGACGGCCATCTTCATCAGCAACGACGCAATCAGCAGGCAGCAGATCTCGCAAGCCCCGGATCACGTTATCGCGGCGGTTCAAGACATTTTCATCCGGCTCCAGGATTGCCAAGCTGGTCATCTACCCAATCCTCGTAAAGTTCCGCCCAAGCGCAATCCCACCGTCAGGGTTCCAAAACAGTTTGCTCACGAAAGCGCTCCAAATTCCAGCAGGACTGATGTCGCGCCACTGTGAGGCGTTGGAATACATTATACCCATTGCCGTTATACCTTCGATATCGTAAAATAACACAATTGATTTGTTCACTCATGTTGAAAATCACAGACGAGCAAAAATCACATGGCAACTGCTGATCTGGAAATTTTTGCTCGCGTGGTAACGGCGGGCAACATGTCGGCAGCCGGGCGCGAAATGGGCCTGTCGCCCGCTGTTGTCAGCAAGCGTATCAGCCATCTTGAAGAACGGCTTGGCGCGCGTTTGTTCCAGCGCACCACCCGTCAACTGACATTGACCGAATCCGGTCAGGGCTTCTACGACCGGGTCGTCAATATTCTTGCCGGTATCGAGGAAGCGGAAGCATACGTCACGCGGCGCAATGCGATACCCCGCGGTACGCTAAAGGCAACCGTGCCAACAGCATTCGGGCGGATGCACATCGCACCCTATATGGGCGGTTTCCTCGAACAGTATCCCGACATGCGCCTTGATCTGGAATTGTCTGACAACTTTGTCGACATTGTCGGGGAGGGTTTCGACGTCGCCATCCGTATTGCGGAACTTGAGGATTCAAGCCTTGTTGCCCGAAAACTCGCACCCAACCATCGGGTTATCTGTGCGGCGCCAAGCTATCTGGAAAGGATTGGCGAACCGGCCACCTTGGCAGATCTTGCAAAACACAATTGCCTCACGGCGGCAGCTCAAGAAGTTTGGCGTCTTCAGGGGCCGGACGGACCGGTGTCCATAAGGGTGAATGGAAACATTCGTACCAACTCGACGGAAGTGGTGCGTGAATCGGTCATTGCCGGACTCGGCGTTGCCTTGCGCTCGACCTGGGATATCGGCCCGGAGTTAAAGTCCGGCAAGCTGAAAATCATTCTGCCCGAAATCCATGAGTCTCCCCGGGTTGCCGTCTATGCGGTATACCCCTGTCGGCAATTTATCCCGGCCAAATTGCGGGTGTTTATCGACTATCTGGGAGGCCTGTATGGACCCGAGCCTTATTGGGACAAGGGGCTGACCCTGCCGCACGTGAACTGACCGGCTGCCTTCCAAACCACCGAATTTGATCCGGCCTTCCCCAATCGTTCGCTGGCGATCAGTCGAGCACCGCGATAGTGTCACCGCATCATGGCCGGAAAAAACCAAGCAATATCCACGCCGACGGTCGGTCTGTTCGTAACCTGTCTGGTTGACCTCATCCGGCCTTCGGTTGGGTTCGCGGCTGTGAAGCTGCTCGAGGAAGCAGGCTGCCGCGTCGAGGTTCCGCAAAGCCAGACCTGCTGCGGTCAGCCCGCATACAATTCCGGCGACAAATCCGACGCGCGCGCACTTGCGCTCAACACCATTGCCGCTTTTGAAGGCTTTGACTATGTGGTGGCGCCATCAGGCTCATGTGCGGGTATGCTCAAACACCACTACCCCGAGCTCCTTGGAGATGATCCTGAGACGGCTGAGCGCGCCAACAAATTTGCACAAAAAGTATACGAGCTGATTTCGTTCCTCGTCGACGTCCGAGAGATGAAGGCGGTAAGTGCTGCTTTTGAGGCAAACACGACCTATCACGACAGCTGTGCTGGCTTGCGAGAGCTCGGCATCAAGAAGCAACCACGCGAGCTGCTGGCCAGCGTCAAAGGCCTCACTTTGACGGAAATGGACGAGGCAGAAATCTGCTGTGGATTCGGCGGAACGTTCAGTATCAAGTATCCCGATATCTCTAATGCTATCGTCGAGAAGAAAACCGGCAACATCACCGCAAGCAAGACGACCTGCCTCCTAGCGGGCGACCTCGGCTGCCTGATGAATATGGCGGGCAAACTGTCCCGCGAGGGCAAGCGGGTCGAGGTGCGTCATGTGGCGGAGGTGCTCGCCGGAATGACGGATACACCAGCAATTGGCCAAGGCGATGAGGGCACACAGTGAAGCCGGTCTCTCATGCCTTCAAGGACAACGCCAAACAAGCGCTCGCTGACGAACCACTCAGACGGGCACTCGGTGGCATAAAGCATGGCTTCGTCGCAAATCGCGCCAAGGCACGAGCCAAACTGCCGGAATTTGAACGCCTGCGCGACGAGGCACGCGCGGTTAAGGAGCACACACTGGCCCATCTCGACCTCTATCTGGAGGCGTATGAGAAGAAAGTAACCGAAACAGGCGGGCATGTGCACTGGGCCGCGACGGCAGCTGACGCCCGGGCAGCAATTCTGCAAATCTGCCAGGCGGCAGGCGCCAAAACGGTGACCAAGGGCAAGTCCATGGTCGGCGAGGAAATCGCCATCAACGAGCATCTGGAAGCCGCCGGGATTACGCCTGTAGAAACAGACCTCGGCGAATACCTCATCCAGCTACGGCACGAGCCGCCAAGCCACATCATCGCCCCTGCCATTCACCTGAACAAAGGACAGGTTGAGGCCGATTTCCGCCGCGAACACACCGACCTTCCCGATAACCGCGTTCTGGAGGAACCGGCTCAACTCGTCGCGGAAGCCCGTGCTGTGCTTCGCAAGCAGTTTCTGGCAGCCGACGTTGGCATAACCGGCGCAAACCTTCTGATCGCCGAGACGGGCACTTCTGTGATTGTAACCAACGAAGGGAATGGCGATTTAACCCAGTGCCTGCCTCGCATTCACGTGGTGATTACATCTATCGAGAAGATGGTGCCGACACTTGAGGATGCGAACACGATTCTTCGCGTTCTGGCACGTTCGGCCACTGGTCAGGAGTGTTCCACCTACACCACATTTTCAACGGGCCCCAAGCGCGACGGAGATCCCGACGGACCGGACGAGTATCACGTTGTGGTCCTGGACAATGGTCGAAGCGAGATGCTCGGCGGCCAATTCCACGACATGCTGCGCTGTATCCGCTGCGGCGCCTGCATGAACCACTGCCCGGTCTATGGGGCCATCGGGGGTCACGCCTATGGCTGGGTGTATCCGGGACCTATGGGCGCGGTGCTTACACCATCACTCATCGGCATCGATGAAGCCGGAAATTTACCCAATGCCTCAACGTTCTGCGGGCGCTGCGAGGCTGTATGCCCGATGCGTATCCCGCTGCCGAAGATGATGCGGCATTGGCGCGAAAGGGAATACGAAAAAGGCAATACGCCCGCCTTCTACAAACTCAGCCTCAAAGCATGGGCCTATGCCGCAAAGAATCCCCGCCTCTATCAGACATTGACTGGCCTGCTGATACCTTTGCTGGCCAGGTTTGGCAGCAAGGGCAGATTCCGGTCGCTACCGCTGGCAAGCGGATGGACTCGCTACCGCGATCTCCCGGCACCGCAGGGCAAGACATTCCAGCAGCTTTGGCGCGCGAAGGAGATGCGCTCATGAACGCATCAAACACCCGCGAGAGCGTGCTCGGTTCTATTCGCGGTTCGCTCCGGGTCACTGGTGACGACGCTGCGCGGGTGGACGCTGTCCGCAAACGCCTGAAAGCGCCAAGTCCCAATCTCGTGCCGGAACGTGCAAACGTGCGCGGTGAAGAATCCATCGCCCTCCTCACCGAAATGCTTGAGGGACAAAGCGCGCATGTGAGCCGGGCAAAGACGCTCGATGAAATCCCCAAACTTGTTGCCAACTATCTTCGCAAGAACAATTTACCCGCGGAATTCCGCACCGGCTCAGATGGGCTGCTTGCCGACATCCCGTGGGGAAAGGCGACATCGCTCACGCACCATTTAGGGCGCGGACAAGGGGACGACGCTGTTGCAGTCAGTCGGGCCCGCACGGCTGCAGCGGAAACAGGAACTCTGTTTTTGACCTCAGGTCCGGAAAACCCCACCACCCTCAACTTCCTGCCCGACACACATATTGTTGTTATCCAGGCAAAAGACATTCTGGGTTCCTATGAGGACGGATGGAATGCAATTCGAAAAATTTACGGCAAACGCCCTCTTCCGCGCGCCGTTAACCTTATTTCCGGCCCATCCCGTACCGCAGACATAGAGCAGATTATAGTAATGGGCGCACACGGTCCGCGGCGGCTGCATGTGATTATTGCCGGATAGTTGGGATGCGGGGCATGTGTGCCGGCTGGGGAACGCATGATATCCAACCATTTTCTTGCAAATGGGCGTTCAATATGATCTGGCACACCCTTGTGGCGTGAGGCGCGATACATGCCCGTCCGGCGTGCGATAGCGATTGAAGTCGAGTAGAAGGCGAACACCGCGTGGCCATACCCAAGACAACCATTCGCGAACGGTTGATTGCCTCCCCGCGCTGGGCAAAGCGCGCCCTGCTTATTGGAAATGATTTTCTGCTGCTCAGCATCGCCCTGTGGGGCGCCTACTCGCTACGGTTGGGCGAGTTTTATGTGCCTCCGGACGAAATCACACTTGCGCTCTTTGTGCTGGCGCCGATCGTGGGTGTCATTACGTTTTACGGTCGGGGCCTCTACCGGTTGGTAACCCGCTATTTCAGCCAGGAAGCCGCGGGCCGCCTCTACATCACGATTTTCCTTGCCGTTCTGATCTGGACATTGCTGCTTTATCTGATCGGGCTTCCCGGCGTACCTCGCTCAGTGGTGATCATCTACGGATTTTTCGCCGCGGCTATGATCAGGATTTCCCGTCAATTTGCCGGCTGGCTTCTAAAGTCTATTCCGAACATCACGCTCGCGAGCATCGATCCACGCACAAAGATACTCATTTACGGGGCAGGCAATACGGGCTTGCAACTGTTGCGGTCACTGCGCGACAGCAGAGACTACCGGCCGATTGCCCTTGTCGACGACAACGCGTCCCTTTGGGGTCAAAACATAAACAAGCTCAAAGTCTATCGGCCCGGGAAGATCCAAAAACTGATCGAACGCGATGGCGTCAAGGAGATTTTTCTCGCCATCTCGTCCGCCTCCCGGCAACGCCGCGGTGCCGTGATCCGTAGTCTCGAAGGGTTCCCCATCATTGTAAAAACGCTACCCGCCCTTGAAGATATTGCCTCAGGCAAGGTCGAGGTTTCCGATTTGAGACCAATTGACGTTGAAGACCTGCTCGGGCGTGACCCCGTCCCACCGGACGCGAGCCAGCTTGGCAAGCATATCAGCGGCAAGAATGTCATGATCACAGGCGCCGGCGGCTCGATCGGGTCTGAGCTGACGCGGCAAATCGTCAAGCTCGCGCCGGAAAGGCTGATCCTTTTCGATATCTCCGAAGTTGCGCTCTATGAGATCGAGGATCAGGCGGCGCGGCTGCTTAGAGAGGCGCAAGCAGATGCCAAAGAGGCGGGCATCCCTATACCCAACACCGAAATCGTCGTCGTGCTGGGTTCGGTCCTGGACCGGGAACTTGTCTCACGGACTCTGGAAGCCTATGCGATCGATACGATCTATCATGCCGCTGCCTACAAACACGTCCCCATTGTTGAACAGAACCGGTTTACAGGGTTGCGGAACAATACCTTCGGCACACTCATTGTATCTCAAGCCGCGATGGATGCTGACGTTGAGCGCATGGTCCTGATCTCAACCGACAAGGCTGTTCGACCCACAAACATTATGGGCGCGAGCAAGCGATTATCTGAAATGGTCCTCCAAGCCATATCGGAGGAAAAACGGTCAAAAACTGTCTTCACCATGGTCCGGTTCGGCAATGTGCTCGATTCATCCGGTTCGGTGGTCCGTCGGTTCCGAAAACAAATTCATGAAGGTGGTCCCGTTACGGTAACTCACCCTGAAATCATCCGCTATTTCATGTCGATTCCCGAGGCGGCGGAACTTGTTCTGCAGGCCGGCGCCATGGCTGGCGGTGGTGAGGTCTTTGTCCTCGACATGGGAAGTCCGGTGAAAATCGCTGACCTTGCGCGGACCATGATCCACCTGTCAGGTCTTGAAGCGCAGGATGAAGACCACCCTGATGGCGACATTGCGATTGAATATATCGGCCTGCGTCAGGGCGAAAAGCTTTATGAAGAACTACTGATCGGTGAAAATACGACCGGCACCAAACATCCCCGCATAATGAAGAATTCCGAACCATTCCAGAAATGGACCGCACTCAAGAGTGAGCTGGCAGAGTTGGAACTAGCAGTCGATGCTTACGATACCGACAGGGTCGAGGAAGTTCTCAAACGTACAGTCGAGGGTTATACGGGCAGCAAATCGTCAGCAAACATCGAAGCGGACGAAGCCGGTGATTGGGTACCGGCATCACGTCTTATTCACTGATAGCGAAACCGAATTCATCTCGCATTTCGGTGACTGAAGAAACGGTCACAGTGACAGGATGACAATCCCATACTAGCCTCATAGCGGAAGTGATGTTCGCCGCCGGATTGCGGAGCGCCACGGCGGCGATGCCTAAGAGACAAGAGATCGCCAATGCGCCCTGCCCACTTTCTCGTCTTACTGTTTTCAGCACTTGGCCTGATTGCGACGGGCCTTGCAGCTGTATTTGGCTGGGCTGTGCTCAATACCGGCGACACAGTACCCCTGCAGAATATAGTCCTGATAGGCGCGGCAGGTTTCGTCATCTTTCTGTTTGCCGTTGTGGGCGCGTGGGCCCTGGTTCATTTGCGCCTCGTAAAACCCATTGAGGCGCTTACCCGCGAAGTCCAGACCCTAAGCCATGCACAAACGCTGCGACCTATCGAACTGCCCGAAGGCCATCTTACCGGTGGCCTCGACCAAGCATTGCAGGATCTGATCGCCAAACTGATCGAGGCGCGCACAAAGCGGCAGGAAGCAATCGATACGGCACTTGAGCGCGGCGATACCTATAAGCGCCGGCTCGAGACCATCCTTCTCGATTTGAGCGAAGGGGTGATTGTCTGCAATCTCGACAACCGTGTGCTGCTCTACAATCAGGCAGCCATGCGCATCCTTAAACGGCCCGAAGCGCTCGGGTTGGGCCGACGACTGTTTGCGCTATTCGATCGCGAGACGGTCCTGTCAGCCCTTGAGGAACTCACCGAGAAGCAGCGCGCGGACAAAATGCACAAACTTCGCATTACGCGGACGGTCGCCTGCAAGCGCCTCGACGGTGGAGAAACCCTCGATGCGCAACTGGCGCTGATCTGCTCAGATGAAGTGGAAACTGAAGGCTATGTGCTGACATTTGTTCCCACTGCTGCCAGCATTGATGAAAGCGACGACGCCCTGCCTCCCCGGCCAGAGTTTTATGATTTCGACCTGTTCAAACGTCAGCCAGACTGTGACGTTACGGATGTTCCACTCAAGGAGCTACGCTGTGTGGTGTTCGACACCGAAACCACCGGTCTGGAACCCTCCAAGGGCGATGAACTGGTCTCCATCGGCGCCGTCCGGATGGTCAATGGCCGCATGGTTAGTGGCGAAACGTTTGAGCAACTGATCCATCCAGGCAAGACAATCCCCAAATCCTCAATCCGGTTTCACGGCATCACCGACGAGCACGTGAAAGGGAAACCGGAAGCGAAAGCTGTGCTACCCCATTTCCATCGCTTTTGCGGGCGGGCGGTTCTGGTTGCCCACAACGCTGCATTCGACATGAGGTTTCTCGAACTCAAGGAACGCGATTCTGGTGTGTCCTTCAAAAATCCAGTTCTTGATGTCCTGCTGCTGTCCGCATTCCTGCACGACCACACGGGTGACCACTCTCTAAGGGCAACGGCTGAACGGTTCGGCGTTGACGTCTCGGATCGTCATACCGCCCTTGGCGATGCCATAACCACCGGCGCTGTTTTGCTCGCCATGCTCAACCCGTTGGAGGAGCGTGGCATTGTGACTCTTGGCGACGCTCTCAGGGTTTCGAGCGAACAGGTCAAAATCAGGAAAATGCAAGCGCAATTCTAGGACATTGCATCAGGCTGCGACTGGTTCCTCGCCAATGACGGTGGTTCGATGCATGTAGCGGTCTGCACTGTAGTCGGAAATTGCATAGTGCAGCGTGCACCGGTTGTCCCAGATAATGAGATCACGCGGGCACCAGCGATGGCGATACTGGAATTCCGGTTGGATCGCATGTTCGTAAAGGAACCCGAGAAGCGCATTGCTTTCCTCGGGCGAGAACCCAATCAGATGTGAGGTGTTACCAGGATTGACGAACAGGCTCTTGGCTCCCGTCTCCGCATGAATACGAACGACCGGATGTTCGGCCACGTTTGCACCTTCAAGGTCTTCTTCCTCGACTTTCTCGTGGCTCCAGGCCGCATTGCTGGCTCCTGCGAAATGATGTACGGCGTGCAACGGAGCAATCATCTCCTTCATGGCGTCGGAGAGCGCCTCGTAGGCAAGTGTCATATTGGTGAAGACCGTGTCACCACCAAGCGGAGGCACCTCGATGCCATAGAGGATGGAAAACATGGCCGGTTTCTTCCGGAACGACACATCGGAATGCCAGTAGGTGCCGGCACGCTGGCGCCCTTGCACCTTGCCATCCACCACCTTGTTGGAGACGCGATAAATCTGCGGGAAATCTGGATGCAGGTAAGGCTTCACTGTGTTCTGAAGCTGCTCCGCTTCACCGAACAACGGGCCAAAGGCGCGCGAAAAGTCCACATGCTGCTCCGGAGTCAACTCCTGGTCCCGTAGAACTAGAAGACCACCCGCCTCATTTACTGCCTGGCGGAGCTCGCCGATCAGGTTTCCGCTTGAAATATCGGACACATCAAGTCCGGAAATTTCTGCACCGATGGCCGGGCAAAGGCGTGTTGTCTTAACGTCCATTGCGTATTTCTCCATGCATTTGGGCATAAGAGAATTCGTGGTGTGAAAAATGTCAATTCACTTGGCACACAAGCGCTTTCGCTTGCCATTTCCAGCCTCGCACCCTATCTCCGGGACGGGCTGAAACTGTCCGAATCTGTTAGACAATTCGCAAGTTAATCTCAGAGGCGTTTGAAACCATGGGTGTGAGGCACGAAAAGGTCATCATTATCGGATCAGGGGCAGCTGGTTACACGGCCGCGATCTATGCGGCCAGGGCCATGTTGAAACCGGTCATAATTGCCGGCATCCAGCCTGGCGGGCAGATGACCATCACGACTGACGTCGAGAACTATCCGGGATTTGCCGAGGTCATACAGGGGCCCTGGCTGATGGAGCAGATGCAGGCTCAGGCCGAACACGTCGGAACGGAGATAGTATCCGACACGATCGTTGAAGTTGATTTGAAGCGCCGCCCATTCTGGATGAAAGCTGACAGCGGTGCAGAATTTACCTGCGACGCACTGATTATTGGTACGGGCGCGCAGGCGAAATGGCTTGATATTCCCTCTGAAGAAAAATTCAAAGGGTTCGGCGTATCTGCTTGCGCGACGTGCGACGGTTTCTTTTACAGGGAAAAGGAAGTTCTCGTAGTCGGCGGGGGCAACACCGCGGTCGAGGAAGCTCTTTTCCTTACCAACTTCGCGTCGAAGGTCACCCTGGTTCACCGCCGCGATGAGCTTCGTGCGGAAAAAATCCTGCAGCAGCGGTTGCTCAACCACGACAAGGTCCATGTGGTGTGGGATTCAGTTCTGGAAGAGGTCATCGGCAGCGAGGAACCACTAAGTGTCACTGGCGCCAAGCTGAAAAACATAAAGACCAACGAGATTACCGAAGTAGCAGTCCATGGTATCTTCATCGCCATTGGCCATGCGCCATCCACGGAGTTGTTTACCGAGCAGCTTGAGACCAAACGCGGGGGCTATCTAGTGACCGCGCCGGACTCAACGGCAACCGCCATTCCGGGCGTCTTTGCGGCGGGCGATGTCACAGACGACATTTACCGCCAGGCCGTCACCGCAGCCGGTATGGGATGCATGGCTGCACTAGAGGCAGAGAAATATTTGGCGGAACTGGAGGCCCACGCGGAAGCGGCCGAATAGAGAAGCGGCCGCGTGCGCTGGGGGCAGCGATGGATTGGGACAAGCTCAGGATCTTTCATGAGGCTGCCGAAGCCGGCAGCTTTACCCATGCCGGTGAAAAACTTGACATGAGCCAGTCGGCTGTGAGCCGTCAGGTGAGCGCGCTTGAAAAGGAGCTCAATGTCCCTCTGTTCAACCGGCATGCTCGCGGTTTGATGCTCACCGAGCAGGGTGAAATGCTCTATCGGACGGCGCACGACGTGTTCCACAAGCTGCGAGCGACGCAAACCCGCCTCGCCGACTCCAAGACCAAGCCATTCGGAGATTTAAGGATCACCACGACAGTTGCACTTGGTTCGTCATGGCTTGCGCCGCGTATCGGTGAATTTATCGAGCTCTACCCGGATATCCGTGTCGAACTCATGCTGGAGTATGACCAGCTCGACCTTACGCTGCGCGAAGCGGATGTCGGCCTGTGGTTGAAAGCTCCGACACAAGGTGACCTCATTCAGCGCCGCCTGTTCACCGTGCATCTCCACGTCTACGCATCGAGCAGCTACATCAAAAGGTTCGGACCGCCAAAGGGCCTGGATGATCTCGACGGTCATCGAATTCTGACATTCGGTGGAAGTGCACCTCTGCAAATCCGGGAAATCAACTGGCTTGAAACGGCAGGGCTGGAGGGACACGAAAAGCGCGATGCTGTTTTACGCGTCAACAATCTCTATGCACTCAAGCGAGCATGCCAGCGAGGACTCGGCCTGGCGATCCTCCCCGATTACATGGCGCGAGAAGAAACCAATCTTGTACAAGTCATGAGCGATGCCGAACTTCCGGCATTCGAGACCTACTTTGTGTATCCAGAGGGCATGAAGGATTCCAAGAGGGTTAGCGTTTTTCGGGACTTCATCGTGGCCAAAGCGCGTGAGTGGTCATTTTAGAGCGACGACCCACACTGTGGCACCACTTTTTCTCAATTTATTTCAATATGTTAGAGCTATGCACATATGCATGGCTGCCATGCACCCCGGACACTTGTTGCCCAGCTACAACTCCTTAATATTCTAACAACTGCGATGGAAACTAGAAGGCACGGCATCCTCCCATGTCAGCCTTCTAAGACTTAAGGTCGGTTTCGGTCGCTTATTTTGACGCTCTGCCCCCCTGGAGCGGCAAAAGGATTGAAGCCGGACCACGCCAACTGGTCCGGCTTTTTCTTTGTCCGATTCTGAAGGCGCGCATCTGCGGTAAATGCATCCAAGCGTCCCTTCTCACAATGCCAGCTCCTATGTTCTTCACTTTGTTCAGCGGCTAAACTTCCACTGAAAATTGATCTTCACTCCTGTGGTCACGGTGTGCGTGGCATCGGGCAGGAGACAAACTTGCACAATGGAATGGCAAAGATGGTCACGTACCCCAATCTGGAGCAATTCGATAACCGCTTCATCGAAATCTACGAGCAGGCAAGGCGCGCGGTGATCGATGAGCAGAAGCGCAAAGGACTGCTGATCGCGTTTGACGATCAACTCCAGCTCTACCACAGCGGACGCGAGGTACAGATATTTGAGGGTATGCAACCGTTGGCTTACCACAAGCTCAAGAGCAATGGTCATATTCCGATGGCACTGTTTTGCATGCTTAGCGGGGCGGCCAATGGAAATCCCTTACCCGAACCGAAACTACACGAACTCGCGACATATGCGAAGGCGGTGAAATCGGGCGCAGATGACCTCGATTTGAGCGAGGAAATTCGCGAGGGCAAATTGCTCCGCCCGGTGCACCTTTATGACAACGCACTGGCGTTCATCGAAACCGTACTGGCGGCAAGATGCGTATCGCGCGATCAGCTTGCAACATTCGCTCGGGATGTAGAGGACGATATCAATATCGCTCTTGCGGCCGCGGCCCGATCACAACTCGACGCCTGTCATGACTGCGTCATGCGGATCAGAGGTGAGATCCTGTCCGCAGAAGAATGGAGCGAATTGCGCGTGCTGGTGCTCGGGCCCTACATGGCGCGGCAGGGCGATTTGTATCTGCAGTATTTTGCGAAAGTGCTGAATACGCCTGAACAAGGCGATAGGCGGCTCGTCTATTTCGAAGGCGATGACGTTGATGCCGCGCTAGAGCGCCTGGGCACGGCGATACTCGACACACATGCCTCGCAAGCCATTTTCACCGACCGCGACCGGTTACACCGCGATGTACTGGCAGATGAGACGACGCGCTATCTCGACACGCATATTTCGAGATAAGCGCTGGACCAAAGACGCGCCCTACATCCAGGTGCCTGGGTCGTCCTCCATTCCCTTGTACATGCCCGCTACATATTCGCCATAACCGTTGAACTTGAGCGTTGGCACCCTCAGGGTCGTACCCAACACACGCTCGGTGGCCTGACTCCATCGTGGGTGACTGACTTTTGGATTCACATTCGCCCAGAACCCGTATTCCTTACCCTGGACAACTTCCCAGAAACTCTTTGGCCGCTTGTCGGTAAAGGTGAACCGAACAATCGACTTGATGTGCTTGAAACCGTATTTCCACGGTACGGCCAGACGCAACGGCGCACCAAACTGCTTGGCCATTGGTTTGCCGTAGGCACCCGTCACCATGAAGGTCAGTTCATTGGTCGCTTCTTCGATGGTCAGCCCCTCGACATAAGGCCAGGGGTACCAAGACGCCTTCTGTCCTCTTGCAACGGATGGGTTCTTGAATGTCTCCATACGGACATACTTCGCCTTCGAAAGGGGCTTGGCGATTTCCACCAGATCCCTCATGGCAAAACCGGACCACGGCACTGTCATTGACCACGCTTCGACGCATCGGTGGCGGTAGAGCCGTTCCTCCAGGGTCATCTTGCGTATCAAGTCATCGATGCCAATCGTGAACGGCTTCTCAACGTCGCCGTCTATCGTCACTTCCCAGGGGCGAATTGGAAGCGCCTGCGCGGCTTCGTAAATCTTCTTGTGGGAACCGAATTCATAAAAATTATTGTAGCGCGAATTGACCTTTTCTGGGGTCAACTGAAGGGGAATCTTGTATTTCGGATTGCGTTTTACCGGATAGAGGTCAGCGCTTGGATCGGCCTCCTTGGCGGCAAAAGCAAAGTCTGGCAGCGCACCTGCCGCTGCAATTGCCCCTGCACCAGTGAGCAGCGCACGTCGGTTCAGAAAAATATCCTCAGGGGTGGCAAGGCGTTCGGGAATTTCCCAGCCTTTAGGAATTCTGATCTGCATTTCTTTCTCCCTTTGCTTGCCACCACTGATAGGACCGGCATCTGGTGACGGCAAGTCACCATTTAGCGACCCGACAATGCCAAATAGACAAGTGCAGCGCTCAAATACGCGTTTTCTCACCCCAACATTTAATACGCGAAAGCAGCCAGTACAGATGCAGCACCTCAGCGGACGCTCTAGTGATAATATAGTCAAGCACTGGCTTTTTTCTTGGTCGAACCGATGAAGACGTGTTGGGAAGTCAGTGACTTGGAACAGATTCTTCGCGTCTAGCCATAAGAAATCTAGAAATCGGCCCAATCCCGTCGCATTCCTGTACCAATTGCCCCACTCTCGGCAAAAACTCGGCAAATTGCTCAGATACCGTTCATTTCGGGCACTACCAACCTTGCTGGGGGGCGAGAGTCCGGATTTGCGTCTGAGAGGGAACGATGACGCCATTACTACAAGCCATCGGTCTTGTCCTGACGATCGTTGTGTCGTCGGGAATGTTATATGCCGCGAATTTGTTTGCGACGAACAAGCCTCAACCTCAGGCAAGTGTGACCCGTGGATTCAGGCAGTTCGTAGCCGTGCGGGGACCAAATTCAGGTCTCTCTCAGTCGAAACTGGCGACACTATTCAAGAAGTTTGTTCAGTGGCAGCAGACAAGACAATGAAGGGGGCCGGCAATGGCGAAACGCCATGTGGGTCTCAAAAAGCCAATGGATCCGGATTGTATTTAGTACGGAGCAAAAAGATGGCCGGTCAAACGGAAGCAGCTTTGGTCGACACTTCCGACCAGCAGAAGACGACAAAACCAAAGAAGACGCGTGCAAAGCGTTCAACGGCAGCAAAAAAAACAGGTGATACGTCGGATCGCAAGAAGGCCAGCACGGCTGAAAAGAAACAATCGCCACAGAATTCCGATCTGCCGGTTATGAAGCTCAGCTCCATCGACATGGTGGATGGGCTCAGCTCAAACTCAAACGAGCCGGCCAAAACGGACGGGCAGGACAGCGAGCAACCTCAGATTATCCAGATGCCGCCACCCACACCGGAACCAATGGAAGGCACCGCCGCCGCCCAAGCAGATGGAAATTCAAACAACGGCGGCTCCGCCCCACAAACGGATAAGGTCGATGAAAACCCGGTTACTGACCCGGAACTGCTCGAACTGCTGGAGCAGCTCAGCATGACAATCGATACCGCGAACAGCGTTCTCGATGCCGCGTCAAACGCTCCATCAGATGAACCTCCTGCTCATCTTGAACAGCAGACCACTCAAATTCCCGAAGAGTCAGTCGTGCAAAACACTGAAACACCGCTACCGCAACACGCATCGAATTCGGGGCCGTCGTTTGACGGTACGGGCCTGGGCCACAGGGATGGAGATGATCTGCGCCCGTTAGCCGAGCGGTTTGCCTCCAAGCCTCTATCTGACGACGGGGAAAAAAAGAAGTCAGGCAGATTCGGACTTGCCGCGAACGCCGCCCTTACAGGCCTCATTTTCGCGGCCGGAATGGGGTGGCTCGCCTATACCAATCCATGGTTGCTGGACAGCGGCGCCAAGACTGATGCGCCCAAAGAGGTTGCGACGCTGCCAGTCGAAGATTCAAAGAACCAAGCCCAGCTTTCCGGAAACAGCAATTCCCAGATACAGGAAGCGGCTCCCGCGCCTACGGCAGCTCCTGCACCAAAAACAGCGGCGCTGGCGCCTGCAAGCGAAAGCACAACGGCGGCTAAAAAACCCGTGCTCTCATCGCTCAGTCCACCACAGAGGGACCCTGTTCCAACCGAAAACAAGACAAGAGTATTGCCCTCAGGTAATGCGGTTCAGTCGAAGGTCCGGGGATTAGTCGGCGAAAAAATCGTACTTGGCATTGACCTGAAAGGAGATGCCAGCGGTGTCGAAACGTCCATCATGATCCAGGGTGTTCCAAGCAATGCAGAATTGTCCGCCGGCAAGAGTCTGGGTTCAGGAAATTGGCTGTTGACAACGACCCAACTGAATGGCTTGACGCTAAATACACAGGACAATCTCAAGCCTGGGAGTTATGTGGTTGAAGTCATCCTGGTCAGAAGCGACGGCAAAGTACCCGAAGCACGAAGAGTCGCTGTTTTGGTGGAAGCTGCACCAGAGCCCAAGCCAGTAATTGCTCCGCCGGTGACCGCAAAAAGAGCCAGCGAGCCTAAGCCTGCTGCTGAACCTTCCGTAGTCAAGACCAAAACGCGGGTCATCAATCCGGGCGCTACCGTACGTGTAAATCCGGCACCCGTGCCGGCCAGCCCAAGCGTTACCGCTCCTGTAAAAACAGTCCCCGCACCGGTCGTCAATCCAGCGCCGACTGCAACTCCACTGTCCCCGCAGGAGGTGAGCGCCATTTTGAAACGCGGCAATACGCTCCTTCGTGAAGGTGATGTAGCGGGCGCGAGGCTTCTGCTTGGTTACGCTGCCAATCGGGGCAGCAAACAGGCGATGACTACGTTGGCAAAGAGCTATGACCCCGATCATCTTGCAAAGCTTGGAGTCTTTGGCGTGCAGCCTGACCCGGCAAAAGCCAAGCACTGGTATGATCGTGCAGCTCAGGCATCACCAGCACAGTAAAAATTGATGCGGCGGGACCGGGTGCCCGCATAGCACGAAAAGAGGGGCCGGGAATTTCCCCGGCCCCTTCTCTTTTTCGTTTCTGGCGTGAAGCAGTTGAAGCCTGCTATGCCGCCTGTGCCGAATGGCTGGCAAGAACCTGCTCGGCAATCTTTCCTGTCAGCTCAGACAGGTGGTCAAATTGCGCTGAGTAGGTGCCTACACCTGCTGTAGCGGAGCGCAACTCGATGATGAGGTTCTGCAGTTCCGATTCCGGCATATGTGCCTGCACAAGATCCCAACCAGTCCAATTTGGACGGGCGTCAAAACCGAGGATTTGACCTCGCCGACCGGAGATAATCTGATTGATGCGAGCCGTTGCTTCAGATGGTACCGCTATTTCCACAGCCATAATTGGCTCAAGCAGAACAGGTGCACATTTTGGCATGCCTTCGCGCATCGCGAGCGAACCTGCGGTCTTAAAGGCCTGATCAGATGAGTCGACGCTGTGGTAGGAGCCGTCTTTCAGGCAGACCGCGACGTCCACGACCGGAAAGCCCAGAGGTCCGCTCCCCAGATATTCCCTCACGCCGGTTTCGACAGAAGGAATGTACTGCTTGGGCACGACACCACCGCTGATCGTATCGCTGAACTCGAAACCACCTCCGCGAGGCAGCGGCTTGATGTCAACGACCACGTCGCCGAACTGGCCATGTCCGCCCGATTGTTTTTTGTGACGGCCACGGATTTCGATTGGCTTCTTAATGGTCTCCTTATACGGCACCTGGCGCGGCCTTGTTTGTGCAGCGATGCCATATTTACGATTGAGCCGTTCAAGCGCGACGCGCAGATGCATTTCTCCCTGGCCCCACATGACCATTTCGCCAAGGTCCTGATTGTGTGCGAGGGAAATCGACGGGTCTTCCTCAATGATCTTGGAGATCGCCTCGGCCATTCTTACTTCGTCCTTCCGCTCCATTGCGGAGATCGCAAGCCCCATTACGGGTTTGGGAGATGACGGGGCATCGATTTCAGGCACATTTCCTTTTTCCAACCCGAGCGTCTCGCCGGTCTTAACGGATTCCATCCTTCCAAAAGCCACCGTTGCCCCCGGGCCGGCATCGCCACCCTTGACCGGGTCCTGTCCCATCAAGGTAAAGATGCCGGAAATGCGCTCGTCGTCCTCGTTCGTATAGACCGTTGTCCCATCGGCGAATGTGCCCCTAAGAATGCGAGCGAGAGTAAGTTTACCGCCGTGATCAGTATGAAAGGTCTTGAGCACCTGCGCACAGGACGGCGCATCCGACACACCAAGCCGTTCCACTGTCTCAGCGACTCCGGGTGCCTCGTGGCGCAATGCCTTGAGCAGGCGCAAGATGCCATTGCCGTTTTCCGCCGACCCCAGAAGGACGGGACAGATGTCGCCGTCTCTCATTTCTTTTGAAAGATCATCGAACACCTTGTCCTGAGGCGGTTCGACATCTTCCAGCAATTGCTCCATCAACTCGTCATCGTAGTCTGCAAGCTGCTCCAGCATAGAGAACCGGGCTTCTTTTTGCCGGTCTGACAGGTCACCTGGAATTTCAATCACTTCGCTGGCCTCATGCTCGCGGTATACAAATGCGCGTTCAAGAGCCAGATCCACGAACCCTGTGACAATCTCGTTCTCCCAAATTGGGATTTGCCGCAAAACCATCGGTTTCGAGCTCGCCGGCTGAAGAATGGGAAGAATGTCGCGAACACGTCCTTCGGCTTTATCGATCTTGTTCAAAAACAAAACGTGCGGGATTCCGCGATCCTCAAGCTGTTTAAGAATGAGCTGGAGCGCAGGAACTTTCTTGTCGTCCGGCTCACACACCACAACGGCCGCATCACAGGCCGTCAGCGCCACCGCGGCGTCATTCTGAAACTCAACCGATCCCGGACAATCGATGAAAGTGTAGGTATCGCCGAGAAAATCTGTTTGCGCCACGTTGAGCTCTACGCTCATGTCATGGCCGCGTGCTTCGGCGCTTGCATCACCGACCGTATTGTTATCTGCAATCGTTCCTTGGCGTGTGATGGCCCCCGTGCGTGCGAGAATTGCTTCAAGAAGTGTCGTCTTACCGCTCAGATAGGGACCAACCAGTGCAATACAGCGCGGACTATTGCCTCCTGGGTCCTTCGCATCTGCCATTTTATTACCTCCCCTCAATCACTTAACCAGATAGACGCGCCTCCGCCTGGCGTGGGGAGAACGCCCTGATGCTATCGTGTCAAGTGTATGACGTTCTGGCAAGCCTCTGGAGTCCCGGAACGGAACACTTGCAGGAAACCCAAATGGCAGCGCGCAATTACTTCGTTGTTTCCTCGGCGGTATACGCTTCCACAGGCAGAAAAGTACGTGGATTGATGCATGACGTCTCTCCGCCAGGGCCAATAAGCATTTGCCCGCCCACCTGCTCGCACTTCGTGGCGGGGCCCTCGATATGACTGAAGGCAATGACCAATCCCGCCACTGCGGCACCGACAATAACAAGTATCACAAGACCATTGCGGCGGGCGGGGAACGCAGTTTTTCCATTGTGGTTCATTCGTCGGTTTCCCTGCCCGGACCAAGCGGTTGGCCAAAACTGAACTCAATGACATATCCGTCGGGGTCTTCAAGAGCACACAGGTATCCAACCGGGTGAGGAAGCTGCTGAGGTTCCCAAAGAATACATCCGGCAGCGCGCCCTTCTTCGGCAATCTGATCTACGTCACCGCGGGTTTCGACGGCAAAACCGTAATGGGTCATGTCGCCTTCAGTGCGACCTTGCTTCTTGCCACCCTCAAGCAACACGAGCACAAATTCCGCCTCCCGGCCCTCCTCGGCAAGCCACGCTGCTGCATCATTCGCACCCTTGCCATGTCGTTGAACGACTTTCAGATCGCAGAAGCGTTCATAGAACGCAATGGAACGCTCAAGATTCTGAACATGCAATGCGCAATGAGTGAAAACCGTCTTCATTTGCCGAGACCCTTCAGTCGCTTTCTGGAAGTCACTGGACCCATACCGTCCAATCAAAAATTTGCATCAGTTCCGGCAGATGTCCGCAAAGCATGAATGGCTCCGCAGCGGGATCGCTTTTTTGAATCAGGGAACCCTTTTCTTCACGCTGGAAAATAGTCCCAGGCCAAGCCAGTCCTGCAGGCTCTTCTGCAACACCGTATCTCCGATCAAGATAAGCCGCTCTTCGTCAATTGCCTTGGAGAATTTATCCGTTCCCATATAGATCGACGTCATCGTCAGAAGATCCGTCTTTATGTACAGATCGACATCGAATCCGGGGTCCTTAGCGCACAGATCAGCGCCATCCTTCGGGTCCACGACAATCCACCAGTGTCGCTCGCCGTGACGGCGCTCTGGATAGATGAACTGAATGACCGCCCGTCTGGATGGAAGCCGATCCACATTCAGATTGCGGCGCATGTCCCACATCAAGAGGCCGGCATCGAGCTTTTCCAGCTGCGGTTTCGTTTCTGTCCAGCGATGCCCCCAAACACCAACTGCCTCGATAATCGGCGCCAGTTCTTGACCCGATGCAGTCAGGCGATACTCCATAACATCTGGCTCGCGGGGGACCGGTACACGTTCAACAACCCCCCATTCCTCCAATTCCTTCAACCGCTTTGAAAGCAGTGCCGGCGACATGCGCGGAACGCCTCTTCGGATGTCGTTGAACCGGCTTGATCCGGCCACCAGCTCGCGCAACAGGACAATGGTCCATCGCGTTCCGAGAATTTCCGAGGCCATCGCCACCGGGCAGAACTGGTGATAGCTGCCATCACTCATCGCTGTTTCTTCACACTCCCTTTCATCGGCCCCACTCGCAAACCCGCAGCGTCTCGAGGCTAGTTCACTTTCTATACCGGGTCGATTCAGTTTCAGAACTGGAAATCCACTTCAAACCTGAGCCATTGCCCCCACATAGCACCGCGAGCAGTCGGCGAATTATGCCGGCAAATGGAACACTTGAAAGGAATTCGAAGATGACACTTGTACAGGAAAACGATCAATCCACTCCTGACCTGGAGGCGGTCAAAAGCAAGCAACAGGGCGCCTGGGCATCAGGCGACTATGCTGTTGTGGGCACAACGCTGCAAATTGTGGGCGAGCAACTTTGCGAGACTATAGATCTGCGGCCGGGCGCCAAGGTTCTGGATGTCGCCGCGGGCAATGGAAATGCAACGCTCGCCGCAGCGCGCCGGTTCTGTGACGTAACGTCAAGCGACTACGTACAAGCTCTATTGGATAAGGGGCAGGAACGCGCGCAGGCCGAGCACCTCTCGATTGCTTTCCAGAAGGCCGACGCGGAGGATTTGCCCTATGACGATGACAGTTTTGATGCTGTTCTCTCCACCTTCGGTGTGATGTTCACGCCAAACCAGCCCAAAGCTGCGGCCGAATTGCTGCGCGTTTGCCGGTCCGGCGGAAAAATCGCTTTGGCCAACTGGACGCCGGAAGGGTTCATAGGCCAGGTATTCAAGGCCATCGGCGCACATATCCGGCCCGCGCCCGGTGTCGTTTCACCGGCACTTTGGGGTACCCGCGCCCGGATTGAGGAATTGTTTGGCGACCACGCACGTTCAATCGAATTAGTGCCGCGACAATTCCCATTCCGCTATCTTTCGGCGGATCATTTCCTGGAAATCTTCCGCACATACTATGGTCCGGTGCATAAGGCATTCCTTGCTCTGGATGACGACGGCAAGAAAGCGCTCGAATCCGATCTACGCGCCGTACTCGATCGGTTCAACGTCGCCACCGATGGCACGCTCGTGGCACCAGCCGACTATGTCGAGGTTATCATTTCGAAGGCATGACAATCTGGCAGGCACCTTGCGAGACACGGAGTTACCCCCGGGAGGCGGCGCGCATGTGCCGCCTCTCTCATTATCTGGATGTCGTGAGAGAAACCTATTCCGCAGGTGCGGGTTTGCGCCGGGGACGTCGGCGCTTGGCTTTCTTTGCCTTATCGGCAGCGCGCTGCAGGGAGCGTGCTTCGAGCGGACCAACCACGAGGGTCAGCATCGGCGGAACGATCAAAAGGGTAAGGACGGCCGACAGCGACAAACCACCGACAACGACAGACCCCAATCCACGGTAGAGTTCAGAACCGGCTCCCGGGAAAAACACCAGCGGCAGCATGCCGACAACCGATGTCAGAGTGGACATGAAGATCGGTCGAATGCGATTGCGGGTCGCTTCGATAATAGCCTCCTGCGGCGGCATTCCATCCTGACGCAAATGAAGCAGTGTCTGATGGACGAGCAGAATGGCGTTATTCACGACGATGCCGATCAGAATCACAAAACCAAGCAGCGTCAGCATGTCGAGCGACTGCAAATAGATTATATTCAGGAATGCGAGCCCCGCAACACCGCCCGCCGCTGCCATTGGAACGGACAACATGATGACCAGCGGATAAACAAAACTCTCAAACAGGATAGCCATCACCAGATAGACAATGATCAGCGCAACGATCAAATCACCGACCATGTGGTTCCAGGTCTGGGTCAGCTTGTCCGCTGTTCCTGTGATGCGCAGACGAACGCCCTCAGGCAGGCCCTTTTCGCGCATGGGTTTGATGACCTGTGTCTCAAGCAGTTCGATCGCCCGCTCCAACGGGACTGCCGACGAGGGCACGATCTCGAGCGTCACAGTGCGTTGGCGTTCCCGGTGGCGAATAGCTGTTGGCCCTGATGTCATTTCCACCTTTGCAACCGACGAGACCGGAAGGATCTGGCCATCGCGTGTGACAACGGGAAGGTTTCCTACATCCTGCGTTTGGCCGATCTTGTCGAGAGGTCCTTTGAGCATCAGATCAAGCCGGGAATTGCCGACCGTAACCTCAACCACCCGAAGACCGTCGTTGAAGGTGTCAATAGTCTCACCGAGTTCAACAGGCGTCATACCGTTGTCGGTAAGCCGCATGCGATCAGGAAATACGCGGACCTCCGGCGCGCCAAGTTCCAGACCCGGGTTGGGGCGGAACTGGTTGCCCTGCTCAAGCGGAAAGATTTTTAGTATCCGGCCCGTCGCCGCGAGCGCGGTCTCAAGGATTGTTTCCAATTCGGGTCCCGACACGTCGAGTTCGATTTTGCGGCCGCCACCGATGCCACGCGCGAAGATCGACCTCTGATTGATTATTGCAAAGGTACCTGGTTCCTCGAAGACCGGTTGCTGCAGGATCGGTTTTAACTCACCAACCCGCGATGGGGTTACTGCTGCTGCTCCAAGAAAGGTCCTGGAGCGCCATGCAACAAAAAAGAACCTGTCAATCTTGGGCGGTTCGCCCTCGATTTCTTCGGGTCCTGAAACCGACTTGAGCAACGGTTTGATTTCATCCTCAATCCGCTTGGCAATATCGGTCGTGGTGTCGAGATTATAGCCGGGCGGCGGTATCAGGATTCCGAACATCAGGTTGCGATTGCCCTCGGGCAGATACTCCAGCTTTGGCAGGAATACCCACGCGCCGGTAGCGCAGGCCGCCGACGTGACCCCCACAACCAGAATCGCCGCAATCTTGTTTCGTGTGACCAATTTGGTGAAGCCGATGATAGCCGCCACGAATCCATACGCGACGTTGTCGAGTCCCGGTATGAAGATGCGCTTGAAGGGCTTGTTTTCCTGACCCGAGCGGCCCGCGAGCAGCCTGCTCGCAAGTGCGGGAATAACTGTCACTGACACAATCAGGGACAATATTACGGAAACGGAAATGGCGACGCCGATATCGCGGAACAGTTGTCCCACTTCCAATTGCATGATGAGCACAGGGATGAAGACCATGACCGTGGTCAACGCGGAAACGAACACAGCACCCCACACCTGCTGGGTTCCGTAGTAGGCGGCATCCTGCGCTGACTTGCCCTGCTCGCGGAGCCTGAAAATATTCTCAAGAACCACGATTGCGGCGTCCACAACCATGCCGACCGCAAAGGCCAGCCCCGCAAGAGAAATCACGTTGAGCGAGCGGCCCAGCGCCGCCATTGCAACGAAGGAGCCAACAACCGAAACCGGAATTGCAAGCGAAACGATTATTGTTGCACGCCATGACCGCAGGAAAATCATCAGTATGATCGCCGCCAGCGTACCGCCGATCCAGATGTTTTGCCGAACCAGGCTTACAGACGATGTAATGTAGATCGTCTCATCATAGACCTGCCTCAGTTGCAGGCCTTCGCGCGGAACCACCCGTTTGTTGAGTTCCTGGATCGCCTCCTGGATGCCGGCCATCGTCTCAATCACATTGGCGCCGGTCTCGCGTTCAGCATTGAAAGCAAGCGCGGCATGACCGTCCAGCCTGATCTTGGCAAATGCCTCCTTGTAGGAGAAACCGACACGGGCAATGTCGGCGACCGTTACGCGCGCAAGACCGCCTGACTGTTCATCGCGGACAGAGCGGAGGACCACATTGCGGATACTGTCGAGCGTATTGAGCTCACCCTCGGTACGCACCACGTAGCGGCGTTTGCCTTCATCGACATCGCCGGCACTCATTACCGCATTGTTGCGCCGCAGAACATCAATGACGTTGGAAACTGTCAGACGATACCGGGCAAGAAGTTCCGGTTCGACAACAACCTCTATCTCGCGTTCGCTGGCGCCGTATACATTGACCTGTCCGACGCCGTTGACCCGCTCGACCCGATCCTTGATGACGTCGTTGACGAAATCGCCGAACTCATGGATTGGACGCGTGTTGCCGGGGGCACGCGTGACGATGAACCAGGCGATGGGGCTGTCTTCCGCGCCGGCAAGCTTGATGGTCGGTTCGTCAGCCTCGTCGGGATATCCTGTGACACGATCAAGACGGTTCGCGACCTCCAGCATGGCTCGATCCATGGCTGAGCCTACGGCGAACTCCATGGTGATCCTGCTGCTGCCCTGTTCGGATGTGCTGATAATCTCGGTCAAGCCGCTGATGCCGCGCAGGACATCTTCCTGACGGATCACAACTTCGCGCTCTATTTCAGCGGGTGCGGCACCGAACCAGTTTGTTGAAACCGTGATGACCGGGCGGTTTACGTCCGGCGCAAGCTGAATGGGGATAGTCTGCAGCGCAACGACGCCAAACATGACCACCATAAGCACAATTGCAATGACGGCGGTGGGCCGTTCAATCGATGCGCGGATGATATTCATGAAGAGCCTTTTTCGACCCGCACCTTGGCGCCGGGCTGGATGCGCTCATTGCCACGAATTACGACCAGTTCGCCTTTCTTGAGACCGGAAACAACCTCCAACCTGCCACCGATTGCCTCACCGACCTTGATCGGTCTGGGCGTCGCCGTGTCATCCTTGACGACAAAAACCATATCGCCTGTCGGCCGCTTGAGGATGGCGTCCTTGTGCACAGTCAACACGCTGCGATCATCGCTGACGGGAACCTCGACTATGACAGATTGCGATTCCGCAAGCGGGCGTTTGGTCTCGGAAAACTCCGGCACAAAACGCACAGTCCGCGTGCGGGTCAGCGGGTTTTCAGAAGGCAAGATCGCGCGAACTTTTGCAGAATGTTTCGTGCCGTCATCGAGCGAAAAGTTGACGTTCCGGCCGATGGGCAAGCCGGAGAGCCGACTTCCGGGGACATCTGCTTCGACTTCCAAGGCGCGGTCGCCGATGACCTTGACGATCTTGTCACCCTTGTCCACATAGGCACCAACTTCAGTATAGCGGCGCACAACAACCCCCGCGTATGGGGCGCGGATCGTTGCATATTCGAGGTCGATCTGCTTGCGCTGCAAACTTGTGCGCTTGATCGCTACGTTCGCCTGCGCACGGGCAACGCGCGCATCGGCGACACCCAATTTCTTTTGTGCGTCTTCAAACTTGGCTTGTGAAAATGCCACCGATTTTCGCAGTCCTTCCTGACGGCGAAGTTCTGTTATCGCAACATCTTTTTCAGCTCTCCAGGTTTCAAGTTCGGCCTGCGCCTCGGAGAGTTCGCTTTGCGACATGTTGACTTCCGCCTGCAGCGTTTCATTGTCGAGAACAATGAGAACCTTCCCCTTAGATACCCGATCCCCGACCTCCACTCTTATGCCCTCAACCGGACCCGCAATCCGCGCCGCGATATCGCCCGCGCGCAGCGAAACCAGTCTTCCGGCAATCGGGACGGTTTGGCTGAGTGGTTCAACTCGCACCTTCTCGACACCCACTGGGCTGGCCTGGGGGGACTGCGCCCATACAGGGGGGGCCAACCCCATGCTGACAAGCAACAGCACTACAATAGCACTCGCCAAAATGGTGGGCCCGCGGCTCAACAATGTCATTTCACGTTTCATGATTTCGCGCGTTACAAGTTTGGAAGGCAACATAACAGCCTTCTCTTTATGTTCACCGACATTTACAGACTTTGCCGAGTTTTGATGCTCCCGGAAACTTATACGCTCAGAATGGCGGTTTCCCGGCGCTGCAAATACGCCTTTTCTCGGTCTTCGTTAAGCTAATTCTGAAGGCATGGGGCTTGCCGGAATGATCCCCGGTCACCTTCACTCATCCTCTTTCTCCTGACCACAAAATTATCCCGATAGTGCCGAATCATGTGGTCACAAGTTTGTTTCTCGATGCGTTTGAACGCGGTTCCAGCCCCGCCTGACAGCCGATTAGCCCCGAATCTCCATGAAATAGACGAAATTTCGCCTGAATCACGCCCTTCCCCGCCTCACTGTCGGCAAGAATCGCCCTTAGGTTTTGTTTCAAGAAACGCGAGGACTCTGTGCTTGGGGGCATGGATCCAAATGAAAGCGTTCGGGAGGGAAATATGTCTTGTTCGCACCCAGTGGGTCTGTCGGCGCGTTTGTCCGAGGCAGACGAGCAGTTCGAGTTGCAGTTCACTTTTTGACTGATACTCGTTCTGCAAGAGTATTTTGATGCGAACGGCGTTCCTTCCCGAATGATGCGACGGATATGATGGCCAATCAGCGTATAAGTTTTGTCGTTTTGAAATCGGTGTGTACCCCCGTGCCTCCGATTCGGTACGGCTATGTCGCTGGTGATGCCGGGTATGCTCCCCCCCGCAATCGCGTTGCCAGAAATGGCCGCGCACATCCCGGCAGCCAGCGGCAACACTCCAGCTTGGCTGCTCAACCATCAAGAACTCAGAAAGAAGCCACCCGCATTTCGCGGTGTGAACGCGGCATTGCTCAATACAGCCATCCGAATGAGATAAAGTTTGAATTGATTTGGGACATCCGAACCTCCGCAGCTGCCCCCGCGCAGCGAGAGGAGAGGATGTTCCGGCGCAAGTGCAGCACACTGGGACTGTTCGCCGTCACAGCCCAATCTGCTGCCTGGCGCGACGCGCAATGTGGGTCCGGTCGAAAGTCTCGCGTCCGGGAACAGGGTGAACTCGCACGCCCTACACCCGGGTGATCGCCCGCAACGCGCTCAGGCCGGCCTCCTAGTCCCCCGCGCCAATATCGGTGGGACTTGGAGTGCCGGCCGCCCATCCTCTTGAACAGAGGATAAAATTGCACTGGCGAACTTGGTTCCGGCGATCCGCCTCCTACCAGAATACTCTTCGACGATGACGCCCGGGAGGGGATGCGCCACCGGCCCTAAGAGGCCTTGGTAGAGCCTGCCGGGAAACGGCGTGCGGTTCATTTTTCACACGCGCGCCGTCTCTTGTGACCGCGGATCCGTCTTTTAGAACAGACCCTTTGCTGTATTCTCCCGCCCGGTTGGGGCATCGGAGCCGGTCAAGTTATCGAAGAGGTAATCACCGCTGGCTGAGGTTCAAGATCGCCCTGCACGCGCATCCCGAAATTCAGGGTCCTCGCCTGGATTGGCATTCTCTCATTTCGGTAGCGGTGGCAAATTATGCTTAGAATTCGTTTCTGAAAAGGATAATTTTGCTTAAATACTGATTTTCAAAAAACTACGTTGCAAATTCTCCTGAAATCAAAGAATTCGATAAATTTTTAAATTGATCCGCCCCCCCCAAACACGCTGGACAGCGTCGACTAGGCTGCTTTGTCTTCCTGCAGGGAAACCCCGTGCTGCACCATCAGTGTTTTTGCGATTTCCTTTGCGCCCTGCGCCGCCTTCACGTCGCCGGATACCTGGGCCGTCACAATCGCTCCTTCGTGCAGCAGTGAAATGGCCCAGGCAAGCCCATCGGGGTCGCGCGCACCGGCGGAAGATGCGAGCAGACGCAAATACTCCAAAATTAGACGCTTATGCTCTGCGGCAAGCTGATGCGCGGGATGCCTTGCTTCTGCAAACTCCGCTGCCGCATTGATAAACGAACAGCCTGAAAACGGCATGCCCGCAAATGCGCGTCCGTCAAACCATTCTTCCAGCACATCGAAACTTGCCAGCAATCGTTCCGCCGGCGTACCGCCGGTTTTCTCGATCCGGCTCTTGAACCAGGTACGGAACTGCTCGTCGCGCCGCCTAAGCGCTGCAAGAATAAGCTCATCTTTGGATCGGAAATGCTTGTAGAGGGTCATCCGGGCGACGCCTGCCTCCTGCAGAATTGCGTCTATGCCGGTCGCATGAAATCCGTCGCGACCGAATAATTTCACAGCCGTTTCAACGAGATGGTCTCTTTTGCTTGATCGCACCATAATACTTTCTCTAAATATATATACCGTTCGGTATATTTAAACGCTTTGCATAACCAAAATCAAGTCTTTGTGATTTGTAAAATATACCGATCGTTCTATCTATATAATTCAAGCGTCGAGTTTAGCGAAGCCCGCCCTTGCAGGAGGTCTTTGCGAACGCGCCGCGATCCAACTAGGAAAAGACCCGCACCAAGGAGAAAAACACAATGCCCCGCATAGCCCCAATCGATCCGGATACGGCGACCGGTAAAACAAAAGAATTGCTCGATGGCGTGCAAGCCGCCATTGGCGCGACGCCCAACCTGTTTCGCACAATTGCCCAGGCGCCTTCGGTGCTGGACGCTTACCTTGCTCATTCCAAAGCCGTCTCATCAGGAACGCTGTCCAATGCCGTTCGTGAACAGATCGCTCTGGTGATTGCAGGTGCGAACCACTGTGATTATTGCGCCTCTGCACATACGCTGATCGGGCGTGGTGCGGGTGTTGCTGATGCAGAACTGGCAGCAAACCTAAAGGGCCACTCCAGCGACCCACACACGCAGGCATTGCTGTCACTGGCCCAGGCGATCGTCGCAAAACGTGGCTTTGTAAGCGATACTGAGCTTGCTGACGCCCGCCTCGCTGGCATCACTGAGGGCGAAATCATCGAGGTCGTAGGTGAAGTCGCACGGAACATCTTCACCAACTACCTCAATCACGTCGCGCAGACGGATGTTGATTTTCCCTACGTTTCAGCTGGTGAAGCAGAAGCTGCCGCTGCCGCATAAATCCCGTGGCCATCCCGCTCAAATCACACGGGGTGGCCACACTTACCCTGGGGTGACATCTCTCCAAGGTTCGTGCTTGTCTCACCGCTTATTGTACGGCGTAAGGAGCCAGCCATGAATGAGTATGTCAGCGACATCGCATTCACCCCGTCGGTCAAGGAAGAGCAGACGAGGCGGGGGTCACGCAGCGGCTATGAGAAGATGGCGGCGAAGCGAGATTGGTCGAAAACGGTCACCGATGATCTCAGCGCCTTCATTGCCGAGCGCGACAGCATCTACCTTGCTACAGCGAGCAAGGATGGCCAGCCCTATATCCAGCATCGCGGCGGCCCCAAGGGATTTTTGAGGATGCTGGATGAACACACCCTCGCCTTCGCCGATTATGGTGGAAATCGCCAATATATATCCCTCGGAAATCTGGCTGAAAACGACCAGGCTCATATTTTCCTAATGGACTATGCCAATCGGCGCCGGGTGAAACTCTGGGGGCGAGTGAAGGTCATAGAGGACGATGCGGAGCTGCTCACGCGCTTGACGCCTGCTGGTTATGGCGCGCGGCCCGAGCGGGTTTTCCTCTTTACAATCACAGCGTGGGACGTGAACTGCCCGCAGCATATCGTGCAACGTTTTGATGAGGAGATTGTTCGACAGGCGACCNACAAGCTCACAGCGCGTTTGCAGGAGCTTGAAATCGAGAATGCACAGCTCAAAGAGCAACTTGCATCCGCCAGCACGTCTTGAACAGCCCCGCGCAACCCGTCAAATCTACTGGGTGCTGCCAGAAAAATAGCGCCCGGCATATCGGGCCAGAAGCATCCCGGCCGACATTGAAGCAATAAAAATGAGTGCCCATGACGGCTGGATGCCAAGCATGGTGATTGCCGGTCCCGGACAAATGCCAGCCAACCCCCAGCCCAAACCGAAAATCACCGCGCCAAGAATGAGCGGACGATCGATGTCAACACGACTTGGAATCGACTGCATCTCGGCAAATGCAGGGCGCCGACCCTTAAGGAAATAGTAGCCAGGAATTGCGACGGCCAGCGCGCCGACCATGACAAAAAGAAGAGACGGATCCCAATTTCCGGCAATATCCAAAAAACCGAGAACGACGGTCGGATTGACCATTCCCGATATCGTCAATCCGGTACCGAAAATAATTCCCGCGAGCGCAGCAGCAAGAATTGTCATCCCATGCGTCCTATGTCATGCGTCCTATGTGACGTGCCGAACCAGGAAAACGGTGACGATGGCGACCGCCATGAAAATTGCGGTTGCAAGTATCGAGCGCGGCGAGAAACGCGAAATGCCACATATCCCATGCCCCGATGTACAGCCCGATCCCAATGCAGTGCCAAAACCAACGAGGAGGCCTGCAACCACGAAAATCGGTAGTGGCGTGTCGATCTGAACCTTGCCCGGATTGCCGGCCAGCGCCAGAACCAGCGGTGCGATGGCGCTTCCAGCAACAAATGCAAGGCGCCATGCGGGGCCATCTGACCACCTGATGAGACCAGACCAGATGCCACTCATGCCCATGACGCGCCCGTTGCCTGCAAGCAGGATCAGAGCCGCGATCCCAATCATGGCACCGCCAATCAACGGTAAAAGCAGGTTGGTTGCACTCATGGTCGCCATCATAGGTTACGGCTGGAGCACGCGTCTAACTCAGCCCGGCACAAAAGCGCTGAATGCGCTGGCAGGCGTCTTCGAGCGCTTCCGTTGACGTCGCATATGACACGCGGAAGAAGGGCGACAATCCAAATGCGGAGCCGTGAACGACAGCCACACCCTCCTCTTCAAGCAGCGCGGTGACGAAGTCCTCATCATTCTCGATCTTGGTTCCCTTGGGTGTCGTCTTGCCTATACACCCCTCACAAGACGGATAGACATAGAATGCGCCTTCCGGCGTCGGACACTTAAGGCCTTTCGCCTGATTGAGCATCGAGCATACCAGATCACGGCGTTCCTTGAAGACTTCCGCGCGCTCCTTCAGAAAGCCTTGCGGCCCATCCAGCGCCTCAACTGCCGCCCATTGACTCACCGAGCTGGGATTGGAGGTCGATTGCGACTGCAGCTTGCGCATGGCTTTGATGAGTTTGTCTGGCCCTGCCGCATAGCCAATACGCCAGCCGGTCATGGAATAGGCTTTCGAAACTCCGTTCATCGTGAGCGTCCGGTCATAGAGCTTTGGCTCAACCTGCGCCGGCGTTGCGAATTTGAAATCGTCATAAACCAGGTGTTCGTACATGTCGTCGGTAAGCACCCATACATGTTCATGCTTGAGTAGTACGTCAGTAATTTTCTTCAGATCGTCATGGGTGTATGCGGCGCCGCTGGGGTTGGACGGTGAATTGAATATGAACCATTTTGTCTTGGGCGTAATCGCGGCCTCAAGGTCTTCCGGCTGCAGCTTGAAGCCATTTTCTATTGTCGTCTCGATGAATACCGGCTTTCCGCCTCCTAGGAGCACAATGTCGGGATAGCTTACCCAGTATGGCGCAGGGATAATGACCTCATCGCCTGGGTTAACCGTCGCGAGCAAGGCGTTGTAAAGCACTTGCTTGCCGCCGGAACTGACCGACACTTGCGACGGATCGTAATCGAGCCCATTTTCACGTTTGAATTTGTCGGCAATCGCACGCTTCAGCTCAGGAATACCATCTACAGCAGTATACTTCGTCTTACCGCGATTGATGGCGTCGATGCCCGCCTGCTTGATGTTGTCAGGGGTATCAAAATCAGGCTCACCAGCACCAAGCCCGATCACGTCCTCACCGGCGGCTTTGAGTTCCATGGCCTTGCCGGTGACAGCAATAGTTGGTGACGGTCTGACCCGCTGAATGGAATCCGAAATAAAGCCCATGACAACCTCTCCTGAGCTATTCTTGCGAGAATTAAATCGAATGACTTTCTGAGCGTGCGCAACCTAGGCCCGGTCGCGCGGAGCCGCAAGGGAAATTGGCCACTCATCCACCCGAAGCGGAGTATCTAGGACTGATTTCCGGGATTATGGAGGGCCACACCGACCATAACGAGCAAAATACCAAGGATGTCAGCGGGGTCGGGGAATTGGGCCAGAACGACGGCGCCAATGATGGTTGCGGTTGCCGGCAGCAGAGATAGAAGCAACGCGAAGCTCGCGCGTGACAATCTCGACATGGCGAGTTGATCGCAGACATAGGGAATAACCGATGAGCATAGCCCTACGCCTATGCCGGCGAGGACCAGCGTCATTGAGCCAAACGCCTTGACCGCCTCGACGATACCGATGGGCATGACGAAGAGGAAAGCGATCGCCATTGCCGCCCCAAGCCGTTCGACGCCGCTGCTGGCACCTGCCTGCGAGATCCGGTGTCCGAGTATGATGTAACCGACGAACAGGACTCCATTGAGCGCCGCCCACATCAAACCGATGGGTTCGGCCGACCAGCGCACATCGATCAGTATGAGTACGCCGACCACGGCAAGAACAAGCGCAAACAGATTGCGCGGCGTTCTAAGGCCGTAAAGAGCGACACCAACGGTTCCGACAAACTCCATTGCAGCGACAAGACTCATGGGGAGCCGGTCGAGTGCCAGATAGAATGCTGAATTCATCACCGCGAGACAGGCACCGAGAGCGATCAGCAGGATGCGCGTGTGCGGCTCGCATCTGGTGAATGTGGTCCATGGATTGCGAACCACAGCGAAGACGGCTGCCGCCGAGGCAATCCTGAGCCAGGCGACCCCCAGCACGCCAACCGCGGGAAACAGCAGGACCGCGAATGCAGGCCCCAAATAATGGAACACGGCACTGACACCAAACCACAGATGGGGCGGCACACGGTGCGCGGCGGCCGTCAAGGCGGGCGTATTCGAACGGCTCATTGGCACCTCCCAGGTACTTTACTATAGGAGGTATTTTCAATATAAACCTTACACAATCATAGCCTTAAACATCGTATAAACTTAAAAACAGAGATCAGATGTGATTAAACGTATTCGATACGAAAATTACCCCATAGACGGAATTGATACGAAAATCTTGAGCATCCTCGTCAAAGATGCACGCACAAGCACTGCCGAGATCGCCCGTACCGTCGGCCTCTCAGCTCCGAGCGTGTCGGAGCGGATCAAGCGGCTTGAAGAAGCCGGGGTCGTCACCGGCTATTGCGCAACGATAGATCCGAGTGCTTGCGGGCTTGGACTCGCAGCATGGATTCGCATTCGGCCCATGCCAGGCCAATACAACAAGGTTGCGAAGATCCTGGACGGTTTGCCGGCAATCGTTGAATGTGACCGCATCACCGGCGAGGACTGTTTCATCGCGCGTGCGCATGTGGCGTCGGTGGGTGAGCTCGAGAAATTGATCGACGAGATCATGCCCTATGCGATGACCAACACATCGATCATACAATCCTCGCCTGTGCCTCGCCGCTTGCCACCAATCCCTGGCTTGCGCGAAGCTGAAGACCGCTGAAGCCGCCCTCTTCCGGCCCACCAGGAGCACACATAGATGTTGCGCTGGCTGTTCATGCCCTTCGTTTTCATATTCCTGTTGATCGTGATTTTATGGCTGAGTGGTTAGCGCGTCAGGAAATAGGTGATCGTTGTCACCACACGGACTTTCTTTTCCAGCTGCTTGTCCGGACGTTCGTTGGGAATCTGGATCGCAGGGCCAATGGTGAACAGGCCCTGATTGGCGGAAAAGATTGCACCAACCTTGGCACCTGACTCACGCGCAAATTGCTCTGCCGCCTCGCGCGCCCGCTTGGTTGCCTCGGTCAGCATCTCCGGCTTGAGGTCATTGAGTTTGGTAAACACGAACGACGCACCGGAATTGTACTGATCTGAAGTAAGCACCACACCATCGCGAATGAGGTCGGAAATATTGCGCGACGCGACTGCCAGCTTCTCCACGTCGTTTGAGCGCACCACCATGTCTTCGGTCAGAACGAAGCGGTTCGGCCGTGGCGCCGAGGAATTGTAGGACGCCAACCGATCCTCCACCCGGACATTCTGCACTTCCCAGTCTTCCGGTTTGAAGCCTTTTCCCTGCAGATAACGAAACACAGCCTTCTCGGAGCTCTCCAGCAACCCTCGCGTGGTCGCAAGGTCGGGACCCACGGCATTGAAGCGAACCGGTAGAAAACCAATGTCCGCTTTGACTAGTCGTTCAGAGAAACCCTTCACTATCACCGTGCGGTGGCCGAGCCGACTTTCGACCAATCCCTGCCCGGCGAGCCAACCAGCGAGCGCCAGACCGGCAGCAATGATGAGGGCGGCGGGAATCGCGGCACGGGCGTTCATGGAAAACCTCACAGAAGGTCACGCAGGATTTGGGCACACTAGCGCGATGGCAGGGAAACGCAAATAGTTGCAGGCACGCCTACTGTTTCGCGCCGCTGGGCAATCCGTGAAGCACGCGTTATTCTCTGTCGAAACATAAACTGTTTCGTTTGGGAGGAAGCCATGAAGCTCTTAGCCACCCAGCTCGCAGAATTTGACGAGCAAGGGTATCTGTTTTTGCCCGAATGTTTTTCGGATGATGAAGTGGCGGTGCTGCGCGCCGAAGCGGAAGAAATCTACAAGTCGGACCGCAAGGAAGTCTGGCGTGAAAGCTCAGGCGCGCCCCGTACCGCATTCGCCGCCCACACCTACAATGAAGCGTTCGGTATTCTCGGGGCGCACCCCCGCCTTATCCAACCTGTCGAGCAGCTTCTCGGTGAAAAGCTTTACATGCATCAGTACAAAGTGAATGCAAAGGCGCCGTTCGACGGTGAAGTCTGGCAGTGGCATCAGGACTATGGGACATGGGCGCGCGATGACGGCATGCCCGAGCCACGCGCCATGAACATTGCCGTGTTCATGGACGAGGTTATGGCAATCAACGGGCCACTGATGATCATCCCCAAGAGCCACAAACATGGCGTGCTCGACGCTGGGCATGATCTTGAAACAACGTCCTATCCGCTCTGGACGCTGGACAAGAAAACCATCACAAGGCTGGTTGATGAGGGTGGAATAATCGCGCCGACCGGCAAGCCCGGCGCGGTATTGATGTTCCATGGAAATATGGTGCATGCCTCGCCGCCCAACATCACACCCTACCCACGCAAAATCGTCTACCTCACGCTCTGTGCTGTCTCCAACCACATCACGAAGTTCAGCCGGGAAGAATGGATCGCTCACCGCGATTTCACACCGATTGAGGCTGTTGCCGACAACGCATTGCTGGAATATGCGCGGAAATACAAAGTGGCCGCTGAGTAGCAAAAGCTATTCTTGAGCCTTACCTCCGGCGCATGATCGGGACGGCAAATGCACCATCCTTTGCCTGATTAGCGCAGATGGGATAGGCAGGGCTCACGATGGCGGGTGCGTGAGTCGACTCTGCGGCATCTCTGATTCACTGCAACAATCACCACCAACCCGAGAACACACCGCCTTTGACTGGTCGCAAGCCTCGCTGTCTGTCAAAAAACTGGCGTATTGTCCCCCAAGACTTAGCCTGTGATGACAAATTCTTATTCTTCACCCTTTCAATGCTTTGCATATCAAGGAGAAAACTCATGCATCAAAATAGTATGGGACGAATTCTACGCCCGCGATTGTTGGGCGTGGTCGCATGCACTGCGGCACTCTTAATCGGCCTTTCGGCGGACTCTGCTGACGCCAGGCGCGGCAAAAATGTCCTCCAAGGTGCGATCATCGGCGCTGGTGTCGGAGCGCTGGTCGACGGTGGTCGAGGCGCACAAACTGGCGCGATCGCTGGCGCGCTCGTTGGTGCCACCCAGAGGAGCAGGAGCAGGAAGCCAAAATACAAAAGACGATATTCGCGCGGACGCGGCCGTGGTCGGGGCCGCCGCCGCTAGTCGCGGGATTTAAACCACTGAATTCAAAACAAACCTCTGGACGAGGCAGGAGATTGACATGAAAAAAATACTTGCCGCACTCATCGCTATTCCGGCCATGCAATTCGCGCTGGCGGGTTCAGCCGCTGCCGACAAGGCCGCGGAACTCTATATCGAACAGGCTGAAGACATCATGCACCACAGCTGCACCAGCATTACCGAAGAATCGGGCAGTGATCCGGTGCAGATGGACATGATTGTACAACTTATGGTTGCCGTATCGCTTTACAATCGCGAACTCGACATTTCGGAATTCGCTAAGACCGATGAAGAAAAAACCGAACTTCGCAATAAGTTTGCCGCTTCAATCGACCAGCAATGCTCGGATGATGGTGAGGCACTTCTGGCAGGCGTCGTGGACAGGGCCGTTGTCAAGGTTTTGACCGAAGAGTAAATTCGACTCTTCGAGTAGCCCTGCATTACGCTATGTGGCGCGTTGGCGTTTAATGCCATCGCGCCTTTTAGAAAATACTCCGCGCAATCATATCAAGCTGGGGAAAGCTCAATGAATCTGCATGCCCTTGCCATCGACCGCATCGAGCGCGGCGGCGGTCCTGTTCGTGTCGGCCTCATCGGTGCCGGCAAGTTTGGATCGATGTTTCTCAACCAGGTACCGACCAGCCCCCTGGAAGTCACAGCGATCGCGGACTTGTCTCCTGACAGGGCCCGGGCGGCCTGCAAAAATGTCGGCTGGGATGACGCGCATATCGATAGCGTCGCATTTCTGGAAGACGGCAAAGACCTAATTGCGCGCGACGATGTGGATGTGGTTCTGGAAGTCACTGGCTCACCACCGGCAGGCATAGCCCACGCCCGTGCGGCCTTCGCCAACGGCAAGCACATCGTCATGGTCAATGTGGAAGCGGACGTGCTGGCAGGCCCGCTGCTTGCCCAGGAAGCCCGCAGCGCGGGTGTCGTTTATTCAATGGGCTATGGCGATCAGCCGGCACTTGTTTGCGAAATCGTGGACTGGGCACGAGCAGCAGGCTTCGAAGTCGTGGCCGCAGGCAAAGGCACCAAATACCTTCCCAACTTCCACGCATCCACGCCGGACACGGCATGGGATCATTATGGACAGACCCCGGAAGGCGCAAAAAAAGCGGGCATGAACCCGCAAATGTTTAACTCATTTATCGACGGCACCAAGTCGGGCATCGAAATGACAGCCATCGCCAATGCCACGGGGCTTGCACCCTCACCCGATGGTCTCATGTTTCCCGACGTTCCAACCGAGGAATTGCAGAACAAGTTGATTCCGATCCAGGACGGTGGATTGTTGCACCACAAGGGACAGGTCGAAGTCATCTCCTCGGTCTATCGTGATGGAAGTGAAATACCGAACAATCTGCGCTGGGGCGTCTATGCGGTGTTCGAGGCGCCGAACGACTATGCGAAGGCCTGCTTCAAGCAGTATGGCCTGAAAACAGACCCCTCCGGACGCTATTCAGTGATGTACCGGCCTTACCATCTGATCGGCCTTGAGCTTGGTATCTCGGTCTTGTCCGCCGCGCTGCGCAACGAACCTACCGGTCAGACAAAGAGTTTTGTCTCTGATGTCGTGTCGATCGCCAAGCGCGACCTTAAAGAAGGAGAGACGTTAGATGGCGAGGGCGGCTTTACTGTGTGGGGTAAAGCGCAGCCGTCAGCCAAAAGCCTTCAGTTTGGCGCGCTCCCCATTGGGCTCGCCCATGGCATCACACTAAAACGGACGATTCAGGAGGGCGAGATCGTGCGTTGGGACGATGTTGCCGCGGATGAGACGGCAGACGCCGTGAAGACCCGGCGTGCCATGGAGCAGGCATTTTCTTAAGATACGAACCAACTCACCCGTGGAGAAAAGAAATGGCGAGCGTCCAGCCCTTCCAAATCGTGATCCCCGATGAGACTTTGGAGCGTATCCGCACCAAAGTCGCCGATTACCCCTGGCAAGAAATGCCACCGCTCAGCGGCTGGGCCTACGGCGCCAATCTCGACTATATGAAGGAGCTTTGCGCCTACTGGCTGGATGAATTCGACTGGCGAGCGCAGGAAGCTGAAATCAATCGCTTTTCGCATTTCACCGCACTGGTCGAGGGTCTCGACATCCACTTCATTCATGAGAAAGGCAGCGGCCCCACTCCCCGGCCGTTGCTTATCAGCCATGGCTGGCCGGGCTCGGTTGTCGAGTTCCGCAATGTTATCGAACCGCTTGCCCATCCTGAACGCTTTGGCGGCAGTGAGAGTGACGCCTTCGACGTCATTGCGCCTTCGTTGCCCGGATTCGGGTTTTCCGGCAAACCTGAACGGCCGATGGGACCACGCAGCATGGCCCGTCTGTTCGCCGGGCTGATGACAGACGTGCTGGGTTACGACAGCTACATCGCTCAGGGCGGCGACTGGGGCGGCGCGATCACCAGCTGGCTCGGCTATGAGCACGCGCCGGCCTGTTGCGGCATCCACCTCAACATCATGACCATGCGTCACCCTGACGGGCCTCAAGGAGCGGAGGAAGAAGCCTGGGCCACACGGTTCGTGAAGGAGCAGGAGCTCGAGGACGGCTACCGCACTCAGCAGGCGACAAAACCGCAAACGCTCAGCTATGCGATGATGGACAGCCCCGTCGGTATCGCGGCATGGATCATAGAGAAGATGAACTCGTGGTCCGATACGAAAGGCGACGACATTGAGAGCGTCCACACCAAGGATGAGCTTCTGACCAACATCATGGTCTATCTGGTCACCGGCACCTTCAGCACGGCCAGCTGGATCTACTACGGTCGGCGTGAGGAAGGCGGCCGCCTTCTTTCACCGGAAGGCAGGCGCGTCGAGGTGCCGACCGCTTGCGCCTTGTTTCCGGCCGAATTGCTGTCATGGCCACCCCGCAACTATGTGGAACGGGTCTACAATGTGACGCACTGGACCGAGATGCCCCGAGGCGGCCACTTCGCCGCCATGGAGCAGCCGGAGCTTTTGATCAATGATATTCGCACTTTCGCCCGCACCCTGCCGTAAGGCGAATCTCCTGCGCCATGCCGACGACCAATGGCGTTCCCAGCCTAGTTATTCATGATAATTTTTTCGTCGATCACCAGCTTTTCAAGCTGCCAGCATTTGAGCTTGTCCGGCTCTATGCAAATCAGCCGCATGGCAATGCCATAGGCATGCGGCTTGTAATTCTTGCCCCCAGAATCCGCCATGAAACCGCCGACAACAGCCCAATAGTCTGCGCCCGGCTGCGGATAAATATTGGCGATGTCGAAGGCAACATCGAAATGGTCCGAGGGCTGACGTTTGAAATGCTCCAGCACGAATTGCTGGGCCATGGCGATGATCATGCTGTCTGACAGTTTTGGAGCGGGTGATTTCTGCTGCGCCTGCGAAATCGGCGCGATAGATAGCCAAACGAATCCAAAAAAGAGTGCAAGTAAAACGCGCATGACGAGCAGTCTCGGTCCCACCGGGCCGCGATGTCAAAACACGGGGCCGTGAAATCAATCCGCTGTTCGGCGGTCGGGCACCTGAAACCCGTTAATGTGCGTGACCGTGCTCGATTTCTTCCGAGGTTGCCTCACGGACATCCTTCACCTCGACATCGAAATGCAGGACCTGCCCTGCCAGCGGGTGATTGGCATCGACAGTGACTTCGTCACCGCTCACATCTTTAACCGTGATGAGGTGAACTTCGCCGTTAGGTCCCTGGGCTTGGAACTGCATCCCGGCCTTGATTTCCTGTGCGCCTTCAAAGGAGGCACGTGGAACCTTGTGCACGAGTTCCGCGTTCATCTCGCCATACCCGTCTTCTGGCTGGACGGTGACTTTCAGACTGTCACCGGCTGCCTTGCCTTCGAGCTCAAGCTCCAGGCCGGGCACAATATTGCTGGCGCCATGCAAGTATTTCAGCGGGTCGCGCCCGTCCGAAGAATCCAGCGTGTCTCCTTCAGAATTCGTCAGAGTGTAGTCAAATGTAACCACACATTTTTCGCCAATATTCACAAAACTATCTCCTGAAAACAGAGGATTGGAGGCTTCTTACATAAAATATTCGCCTCGTGCGCGCCCTTCTTATGACCGGTCATGTAGTGGAACACAACCCTGCCCTTCCAGGCGAACCAACCACCTCCACAATTGCGCCATAGAATTTGCTGTTGTGCGTCACATTGCCGTTAAACCCGCGCCGCAAAGACGTGGTCATTTCACCATGCGAGTTATTTGCCCGAGACGGCGAGGGCCAATCTATGAAATTGAACCGGGACAGACGGTGCATGCGTGAGTTCGCGCGTGATTTTTTTATCGGGCTTGCGGTTTTCGCAGCCGTTTTCACAATTGCAATTCTTGACAGCAGAGCGGCACGACTAGGGCCGGCACTGGGGTCTCCCTCACCTGCCGCTTATGAAGCGACACAAACTTCCGTGCTGTCGCCCGGAGACGTCGGCTCAGGCACGCTTTTCTTGCGTCAGGCAGACGATGGCGGCGCCGGTGACGCAACAACAATACCGGCGGTACGCCTCCACACAAACGTCGACATCACAATTACCGGGCCCATGGCCCGCGCCACCGTCACCCAGCGCTTCCAAAACACGCAAAAAGGGTGGGTCGAGGGCATCTACGCATTTCCGCTACCTGAAAATGCGGCGGTCGATGTCCTTTCCATGCGAATTGGCAGACGTTTCATAAAGAGTGAAATCACCTCGCACGAAAAGGCCCGGCAATACTACGAGGCTGCACGAATCGCTGGACGGAAAGCAAACCTTCTAACTCCGCATCGGCCAAACGTCTTTGCCGCCTCAGTTGCAAACATTGGTCCTGGCGAAGAAGTCACCATTAAATTCGAATATCAGGAGACGCTGCACAAAGACGGAGATGCTTATTCCCTCCGTTTTCCCCTCGTGATCGCAACCCGGCATGGGCCCAGGGCGGAAATTCGCCCGGTGACGCTCGACGAACCTACCGAAGCCCATCTCCCAAAACCGCCAGCGCGTGATCCTGCGCGGGAAGAAGTCAATTCCGTTTCGCTACAGGTGCGGATCAATTCCGGCTTCCCACTCGGAAAAGTTACAAGCGACACTCATGAAATTGCCCTGCGCCGGACCGGCGACGCGACCGCAGTAGTCGCCCTGCACCAAGGTCTTGTCCCGGCAGATCGGAATTTTGAACTCGCCTGGAAACCGAAAGGTACATCCTCGCCATTCACGGCCGCATACCAGGAAGACCCTGGTGAACATAGTTATGTCACGGCGATGCTGATGCCACCAAAGAACGAAGCCGCACTTGCGCCAGTTTCCCGAGAAATAATTTTTGTCGTTGATACGTCCGGTTCCATGAATGGCCCTCCAATCAGCCAGACGCGCGAGAGCCTGAAACTGGCGCTCCAACGGCTCCGTCCAGGAGATCGCTTCAACGTAATTCCGTTCAACAGTTCTTTTGAGCAACTCTTTCAGGAACCGGTTTCAGTAACAAAAGAAAGCGTCGGCATCGCGACCCATTTCGTCTCAAAGCTCCAAGCCAGAGGCGGCACGCGGATGCTGCCCGCCCTTCTTGCCGCCCTTGCCGACCCGCGACAGAAGGACAAGCGCCGCGTACGTCAGGTGGTTCTGATTACCGACGGGGCTGTTTCTGATGAAGGAAAACTCTTTTCGATCCTGGCGCAAAAACGCGGACGTTCGCGCGTCTTCACGGTTGGCATCGGTTCGGCTCCAAACAGCTTTCTGATGCGCCGCGCAGCGGAAATCGGGCGTGGCAGTTTTTTGCATATCTCAACTCAGTCCCAAATACGCGAACGCATGAACGGTTTGTTCCGGCGACTGGAGCGGCCTGTCATCACAGACCTGCGGCTTGAGTGGGCGTCAGGATTGCGTGTGGATATGTGGCCCAACCCCCTCCCCGACCTTTACCTTGGCGATCCACTTGTGATCACCGCACGGCTTTCAGCACTGAAGGGCGATCTGAAGATTTCAGGCACAATGTCTGGAAGGCCCTGGACGCAGGCGCTGTCCCTTGCAACTGCGAAGACGGCAACCGGAGTAGGCAAGTACTGGGCACGCCACAAAATCGCCTCGCTCGAGGCCCGCCGTTACTCCGGGCAATCGGCGAGCGATGTCGACAAGGCGATCGAGGCAGTTGCGATCGAGCATGACCTTGTCAGTCGCATGACCAGCCTGGTGACGCTTGATGTCACTCCTCTGCGGCCTGAGGATCAGCCCCTTGCGAGCGAGGATCTGCCGATCAACCTCCCCGCAGGCTGGGTGTATGATGGGATGGTTAGCCGACAAACAGCTGCCGGAAATCCAAACGAGACGCGTCTTGGCAGCCCAACAAAATTGGTTTCCGCTCCCGAAAATGCGCAGCCAGCACTCAAGCCGCAGCCCGACAAGGCGGTTTCAGACAAAGCGTCAACGAACCAGCCTGATACGCAGACCATCGCTGCGCTAAATGGCAGTAAGTTCGATCAGGCAAGCGCAAAACCGGGAGACGTAAATGAGGAAACTTCCAGCCGCGCCTGGACGCTAACAGTCATGGGGGTGATCTTTGCGTTGATGAGCGCGCTGACACTCGGGCTCTGGCGGCATCTACGCCGCGCCGTTGAACCCAGCCGCAAGCGGCGGGGTGAAAACCAGGCCTTTTAGCATCGGCGCCGGAGGCACCAAAAGTCCGGCCGTTTTACTTTGGGGGAAGATTGAACTCACGCCGCCAGGCGGAGGGTACCCTCCCGACCCGCGCCTCAATCTCACGGACCATGGAGCGATATTTCAGACGCAGTTCTTTACGCAGATCTGCGGGCATGCGCGCCTGCTGTGATTGATTATGACGTTCCTCAAGACCTTCAAAGCGCCCCACATCTGACGCAACACCGAGAAACCTGCAAATGCGCGCCAGTGCTGCCGGACGGTCTGCGTGAATATCTTCATAGAAATCCAGATAGATCTGGTCGGGCGAAAATACCGCCTCAAGTGCATCCAGGACGCGGACATAATCGGCCAGCGCCGTGAAACGTTCTTCTTCGGTTGTGGCCAGAAATTGGGGTGTAACCAACGCATCGGCATTTTGTTTTCGCGCGCGACACAGATGCAGCAGCTGCGACCACGCGCGGGAAACCGGGTTGCGCATGATGAAAATGACCCGCGCATCGGGCGCCAGTTTTTTCAGATGGTTCAGTCCGGGCTCACCAATCAGCGCGTATTCGGGCGTGATTTCGCCGGCAACCTTTTTGCCGTCGCGGTGTGCGAACAGGGATGCGTACCAGTCATCGTCGAGATCGGTTCTCATATAGGAGCGGTACCAGGCGGCCTGCGCCCGGTGTTCGCGCCAATTGTGCAACTGGGTCCACATGCGCTGGTGATACTTGCGAAAACGTGAGCGCCTTTTTCGCGCGCTCAAATGCTCGGTCAATCCGACGATGTGATCAAAATAGTGGATCTCCTTGACTGGCGTAACGAACACATCATCGTGGCGAGCGAGGGCGCGGGCAAGCCACGTCGTGCCCGCCTTCTGTGCGCCGATGCACACAAAATACTGTTCAATTACAGGGCTCTGCGCCATCGCCAAAACAATCGCCTACCAAGAGTTGCCCTCGCAAAGGTTTCTTGCCAATTCCAATTCGTACTGGGCGCCGTTTGATCGCATGGTACGATTTTGCATTGCGAATCACATTGGGAGAGAAAAATGGCCAACCTCACTCCGCCAACCAAGATGAACTTCAACATTTCAGTCATCCTGGGTGTTATCGCGTTGGTTCTCTACTTCATCAACGTGTTCGGCGTTGCCACCATCTCGATGAATCTTGCTTTTTGGGTCGCGGCAGCAGCTTGGGCCGTGCTGATGGTCGGTGTTTGCATGAAAGGCGTCTAGCCTGACATCTGCGCTGCCCAAGGGGTCCTCTCACAGAGTTGCATGAATTGGCTATGAGGCCGCTCGTCATAGAGAGGGGCGCAGTTAGCTGTTCGTTACTGTCCGGCCTCAGCAACCTGCTTGAGTTTTTCCAAGCCCATCTCATAGTCCTTGCCAATCCAACGATCAAACATAAGCCCCATCCAGCGTTTAATCGGATTGTTTCCGGTGTTCGTCTCAAACAACCAAACCACCTTCGTACCTGCTCCGTCTGGCCGCAGCTGATATGTCGCGATTGCGTTTCCCATATCGCCGAAGTCGAGCTTTACCTTCACGTGGGAGTTGGGCCGGCTCTCCAGTATCTCCTGTGATCCTGTTTCGAACTCATCGCTACTCCATTCCATCCGAGCGCCCTTGCCCTCTGCCGGCCCTGAAAACGTGAACTTCATTTCCGGGTCTCGTGCAGCCCATGGAGACCATTCATTGAAGCGTTTCGGACTGTTCACCAAAGGAAACACGTCCGACTCCGGCGCATTGATAACCTTCGAACGGGCAACAGTGATCTCTTGTGGCAACGCAAACGCAACTGCAACCAGTAAGATCGCCAGCAATACGGTACCCAAAGCAAGCCTGATCAACGGGCGCATTATCCCCACTCCTTCATCTACGGCTTTCTGCCAATACAAAATACGGCTAGACTCCGCAACGTCAACGAAACGGAGGCGACAATGAACCTCAGCGCACCAACTACCCCGATTTTTATCATTTCAGTAGTCTTGGCAATCCTTGCAGTTCTTGGCTCCGTTACGGGCATACCCATTGTAAGTGGCAATGAGCTTTGGTTCGCTCTGATTGCCTATTTGGTACTGTTTGTCGGAAACATCGCGACAGGCCTTTAGGTATCTGAATTGTCGGCTCGGCGATTATTCGCATATGCGCCCACAATGCGGCGCCGGGCCGCTTTGCCACCGCATCTCAATCCATTTCTGAATAAAAAAGGGAGGCTAACGCCTCCCTTGAATTTGTCTCAGCAAATTGTGCCGCGCTAGGAAAAAGCAATCCCAACGGCAATCAATATCGCAAACCCAATTGCCGGAATGACCCAAGTATTCTTTTTGACAAAAGCTGACATTCTTATCTCCCACAGGTTTTTTGCTTTGGCCGCGCTGCGGCCCTATTCCAGGGCGGAGAGTACGCGCTTACACACTGTAATCAATGCATAAATCGGTTTAAGTCCAAGGTCTCACATACCAAAGGTCTAAGCCATTTGTCTGAATGGAATTGCTACTGTTGGAATAGCGGAAAAGCTCGTAGCGCTGTTCAAACACCATAGGCATTTGGGACAGTGAGAACTCAAAATACGACAGCGTGAAACAGCCCCTGCGGAGATATCGGGTTACGTATTGCTTCAACAATCCGCTAGTGATCAACGGGGGAGAACGACTGGGCGACCAACAACCAGATCTCGCGTGCAATGCTAGTCCATGGGGTGTCGCCCTGGGATCGAACCCATAGAAAAACCAGACAACAACAGCGTCGCCGAACGATTGATCTGTTTGCCGGCAATGCGCCTGATGAAAGCAGGATGGTCACCAGGCTCGACAAGGCGAACGCACTTCCATGACACCGCAGATGCAGCCGGCTGCAAAGTCATTGAGTGGACTTGGACTGAGGCAATCAGCGCCGTATGGGGGCGAATCACTTTTTCTGAATCGCCATTTCCAGTCGATCAAAACAGCGCAAATGCCGAATCGAGCACACCAACCAAAACTCTCATGCTGTTGGAGTCAGCTGCCTTGTTCACTACAAGTCCGACGGGAAATCCGATCACGAGATGGATTTCGGGTTTATAATTCGCACAAGCCATCCCCTCGACCCGGCATGCCTTGTCCCTTATATGTCCGGTCCAGCGAAAACGACCGCCTCTGAATGTGTGGTCGCAAATACGGAGCACTTCAGATGACGAATTGGCACGTATATCTTTCTGGCGAAATCCACACCGACTGGCGCGAACGGATTGAGGCAGGGGCGAAGACCGCCGACCTGCCCGTCGAGTTTTCCGCGCCTGTGACCAACCACGGCTTTTCCGATGATTGCGGTGTTGCAATTCTCGGCACGGAAGAGAACGCCTTCTGGAAAGACCGCAAAGGAGCAGGTGTCAACGCCATCCGGACGCGCACACTCATCGAGCAAGCTGACATCGTCGTTGTGCGTTTCGGCGATCAGTACAAGCAGTGGAATGCTGCATTTGATGCAGGCTTTGCGGCGGCCCTGGGAAAGCCCCTCATTATTATGCACGGTCCCGGTCACGCCCACGCTCTCAAAGAAGTCGACGCCGCGGCCCAGGCGGTTGCGGAAACGCCCGAGCAGATCGTCGCCGTTCTACGTTATGTAATCACCGGAGACCTGCAGCCGGTCAACGCCGCGCATGCAGCAGAATAGGCCGGCGCTCAAACCCGCATTGCCTAGGATACTTGCCGGCGAAGTTTGCGTGCGATTTCGTCAAGCTGGTCCTTCGGCACATCGCCGATCACCATGAAACCGAAGTCGTCTGTATCCCAGTAAACGATATTGAGCCCGAGACGCTGCTCCTGCGCCAGTTCATGGGGTTTGCGCTTACCCTTTATGATGCAGAACGACACCGGCGTCTTGCCATTTGCCAGATAGGCAACCTGCACCAGCGGTTTGCCCGCAAATTTCAATACGTCAGCACGCTTCAGTTCGAGCGGCGCAACACTCACCTTATCTGCCGTCAGATCAATTCCCAGGTAGTTCGATACCACACGCATGCTGGAGGCCTGTTCCTGCTCATCTCCACCGGCACTCTGCAGCGTTTGGGTAATAAAGAGAGACTGATACTCCGCGACCGCTGCGCGCCAGCCCTTCTTTGACCAGGAGTCGCCGGCAGCCTGCTGTTTCTGACCCGGCACTTGAATCAGACGGCTCGAGTAGAGGCCACCGGCAAAAACCGCAATCAACACAGCAGCGGCAGCCAACATACGCCAACCCGCCCACGGCTCTCTGCGTGCACCTGCCGCCATCCCCGCCGTCCGCGCTGCAGGCCGTTCCATCTCGGTCTCTTCAGCAGGTTTGGGAGGTGGTTCCTTGGCAAGTTTGAGAATCTGCTTCAACCGTTTCTGGGGCGCTTCGTGCAGCAGCAGGTCGTAAGCTTCTTCAAACGGACGTTCACCGCGGCGCAGAAGTTCGAGTCGAGCATTCAGATCACGGTCCGATCTGACTTCACCCTCGACATATTCCGCCAGCTCGTCCTCGAGCATCCCGTCGAGATAAGCAACAAGATCCTCGTCCGTTACGGGGCCATGATCGCGCCAGTTACTCATTTGGTTCGATCCGTTTCTTTTTTGCCTGTGGCATCGTCCTGATTGAGCTGGCCGAGCTTGGCACGCGCCGCCGCCAACCGGCTCATGATCGTTCCTACCGGCACATCCAGGGTTTCTGCGGCCTCCCTGTATGTCAGCCCTTCCGCATAAACGAGAAAGACCGTCACGCGCTGCACTTCAGGCAATGTCTGCACTTCTGCTAACACCTGACGGGCGAAAATATTCGTTTCAACTTCTGCTGCACCATCACCGACCAGCACGTCTTCGGCACTGACAAACCCCTCACCAGTCCGGATTTTCTGGGAACGCAGTTCATTCTTCCAAATCGAATTCAGGATCGAGAACAGCCAGCGATCAAGCCGCGTTCCTTCCTGGAACTGTTGCGAACGTTCAAGAGCCCGCACGCACGTGGCCTGCACAAGGTCTTCCGCTGCATCGCGGCTGCCCGACAAAACGAGACCGTACCGCCAGAGGCGGGTCAAGTGCTCGGCCAGACCGGCATTCACAGTGTTGTGGGCATCGTCGCTCATCTTTTTTTGGTCTTAAAATCGAATAATTCTGGAGATAGCGTGTTTACCCCATGCACACGCCGATGAGGGCGCGTTTCCCCCGGTGCGTCGAATGCCTGGATCGAAGCAACAAAAGGTAATTGAAATGTACAACACCTCCCAACCGATTTCGCGCATGGCTGTGAAGTTTCTCGCCGCGGCTTTCGTCGGCTCCGCCGCGCTTCTCACCGTAACGCCGACATATGCCGCAGGCGGCGGTTCCCCGGCTCCCGCCTCCAATCCGGCATGCTCAACAAAAACCACCAAAAACTCCTGCCAGGCTCTGAGTCATTGCTTCTGGAGCAACAGCGGCAACCGGTGCAAGAAAAAGAAGAACCAATCTGAACTTAGCCCAAGCGACAAGCTTTACGCCGAAGGGAGGATTCTTGCCAAGACCGGTCATTTTAAGAAGGCCATCGAAATCCTGAAAACGGCGAACCAACAGGATCCACACGTTTTGAATTACCTGGGCTACAGCTACCGCAAGAGCGGAGATCTTGATACGGCGATTACCTATTACAAGGCCGCGCTTGCAATCAATCCAGACTTCGTGCTTGCACGCGAGTATCTCGGAGAAGGGTATGTAAAGGCTGGTCGCCTCGACCTTGCCAAGCTCGAACTGGCAGAGATTGGTAAGCGCTGCGGCAAAGGCTGCAAGGAATATGTCGAGCTTGCTGCCGTGATTTCAGGCACCGACACGGCTACTTGGTAATCTAATAACGATCATCTGAGGCTCGCCCCCCCGATGCCTCGATGCATACACCCGGCCGCCCTTTATTCTGATGCCAGGAAATGGGGCGGTCGGTTTTTTGCCCGACTGAATACCTACCACTTGCGCGCCTGCAAATTCTTCATCAGCCGGTGATAGCGCTCGGCCACATCGGAATCCATGAACTCAGGACGCTCCAGCAGCAAGGCCTGATAGAGCGAGCGGGGATGGATAAGCGGATCGTTTTCCACGGCATCGTAGAATGAGTGTCCTGAGCCATAGATCGGACCGGCACCAAGTGATCCCAATCCAGATTGGTGTTTTTCAGGATCGAGGTTACGCAACAAATTGATCACCATGTCTTCGTACTCTTCATCTTCCAGTTCATAGAACAGACTGCCACACCAGTCGTGCCAAGTGCCTTCCGGCGTGTTCCAGGTGTGGGAGTACGCCTCCCAGGCTTCCGCGGCGTAGCTTGCGCGATATGGCGAATCCTCGCGCACTGGAGCATGCCAGGCGCCATCAATGCGAATTCCGGTGAACCGCTCGATGGGCGTGGCATCATTCAGATCTGCAAAGACGAACCGTTTGCCGCCGTCGCGGGTTGAGACTTCTTCCTCCTGCCCACCGCGGACGAGGCGCAGCGCTTCCGTTCCAGGCTCGGTGTGAAAGGCAACCGCAAGGACCTCGTAACAGCACACCCCATCGAGATCGGGCCGTACATGCCAATGCGCGCCGAGGAACGGGCTCTTACCGAGATGTATTCTGGACTTCAGATGCGTCTGACCGACAACTTCCGGGCCATCGCCGGTCATCGCGACCGCCCACATGTCGGGGACAGCGTCGGCCCCCAGGATTAGCGCGCTGACGTCATCAGCTTCTTCCATCCATCGCGTTTGCCAGGCGTCTTCGCCTGGCNCGTTTTTTATGTCAGCCGCGATCCATGGCNAGGCCGCCTCGAGAGCAAGCAGACGCAGATACGCCTGGCCTGAACTGGACGTTGATTTCGAAGCCAAACCTTTATCCGTCGACGTTCTCCACGAGCCAGCGATGCAGAGGCATGGTCAGCCTTATTTGCTCCAGTGTCCAATCGACTATGTCCGGTGAGAAAAGAACCGCAGGATGAGTGTCGCCCCCGCCCTTCACGACAATGCCCTTGTGGCGCAAGAGTTCAGCGTGTGGCGCGTCAGCATCAAAACCTTTGGGCACCCGGGCCAACACAGGCTCGCTCAGCTCATAGACCCCACCGGCACACGCCTTGTCGATCGCGCTCTGCAACGCACGCGCTTTCATCTGGTCCGCCACCGCTTCTCGATATCTCTTGAGAGCGTCGGGCCCAAACCCCCACTGCCCGGAGCCGAACCCCAGATGGTCATGTGCAACCACAAAATGCATTGCCGGCGCGCGATTGGGGTGATCGCCCGTCCAGAACACCAGATGCAGCCGCGTGTTGTATGGCCGCTTATCCTTGGAGAAGCGGACATCGCGATGGATGCGCCTCAACGATCCGTTGAGCTTTGGCACTGCCTGCAACGGCGGAGAAAGTTTCGCAAGACGGGGAGAAAGCGCTTCTATGAAAACAAGCGCCGGCGCCATGTAAGCCTCGTCATAGATTGCCCGGTTCGCGACAAACCAGTCCTTGTCGTTGTCGGCGGCCAAATCCCTCAAAAACGAGACAAGTTCCTTCGGAAATCCGGAAAATTCAGTCACTGGAAATCCCCCATCTGTCATTTGGCGACAAACCGTAACGGACTGCATAAAATGTTCGAGAACATATTTTTCTCGCCCGCTATGCTCTTTTCACAATCTTCATGGTGAGGCGACGCAAATGACGAAAACCGACAATGGATCAACTGATGGGGCTGAAACATGGGAAGCCTTGGCGGACCGATTGGTATCAAGTGAGGAAGGCGTCGAGCATGGCCGCATGATGTCAGCTGAGGCGGTCACCTATCAGGGCAAGGTATTCGCGTTCCGCTCCACAAAGTCAGGAACTGCGGGTCTCGGTGTGCGCCTTGGCCGTGATTTTGATTTCCCATCCATTCCGACCGACGCGTGGACCCATCTGGCCCCTTTCAAAACCAAGCCTCCGATGAAAGACTGGATTATTGTGGCCGACCATCAAGCACACCACTGGCCGGGACTTGCGAACATTGCACTGACGCTGATGCGCGAAAAACAGGAGAATTGCCCATGAATGAAGACTTCATGCTCCGGGCGATCGAGATCGCGCGGGAGAGCCTCAGCGAACCCGGCGCTTTGCCCTATGGGGCCGTCGTTGTGAAAGATGGCGCAATTATTGGTGAGGGGCTCAATCGATCTCACGGAAAATTCGACCCGACATCTCATGGCGAGGTTGAGGCCATTCGTGACGCCTGCAAGCGGTTGGGAACTCCCACACTGCCGGGCTGCGATCTTTACACGTCCTGCGAGCCCTGCTCCATGTGCGTTGCGACAATGCATATCGCGGGGATCGAGCGTCTCTATTACGCCAGCACGATTGCCGAAAGTGCGGTGTTCTTCAGACGCCTGGCCGAGCATGATCCAAAATGGTCACGTCGCATGAGTGCGCTCGAGCTGCAGCGCGAGGTGGGATTGCCGATGGATCAACGGGCCATGCCGGCGGAACGGCTGCTGGGTGAACTGGGACAGGAGGTCTTCGACGACTTTGTCGCCCGCGTCAGCTGAAGCACTAAACTTGGCCAGTTGTTAAGCGACCTCGTTTCGCAGCTCGGTGTCCCCGCGCCACAGCCGCTCGAGATTATCCATGAGAATGTCGACGACATTGTCTTCGTAGCGACGGGTCTCGCCGGCCGTGTGCGGTGTGATGAGGGCATTGTCGAATGACCAGAGAGGTGAGCTTTCCGGCAACGGCTCTTCTACCGTGCAATCGAGCCCAGCGGCCGCGATCTGGCCGTTCTCCAGCGCAGCGATCAACGCGTTTTCCTCTACCACCTTGCCGCGCGCAACATTGATGAGGAAGGCACTGGGTTTCATGGCGGCAAAAGCGTCCGCGTCGATCAGGTTCTCGGTCTCCGGGGTCAGCGGGCAGGTCAATGCAACGATGTCGGCACGCGGTAGCAGTTCATGCAGCTTTTCCTGAGCGTGAACCTCATGCGCTGCCTCGCCTCCCTTTGACGGGTCTCGCTTTAGCGCGATGACATGAATGTCGAATGCCTTGGCCAGCGTCGCCAACCGGGAACCAATCCGCCCCATACCCACAATGAGCATCGTTTTACCGCCGAGCTCATCCTCTCTGACATTGGGGTCGGAAATCATACCGCGCCATTTTTTGTTGTGCTGATTGTCCCGGGCTTCAGGCAGGAGCCGCGTGAGCGACAGGAGCAATGCCATGGCATGCTCCGCAACCGCCCTTTCATTGGCCCCCTGGCCGCTCGCAAGCCGGACCGACTGCGTGCGGAATTTTTCCGGGTCGAATCGATCCATGCCTGCGCTCGAAGACTGGACGAACACCACACGCGGCGAGTCATCGAGGATGTCGTTGGTCCAGAAACCGGATGTCACAATCACATCCGCCTCGCCGGCGCGTCTTTTCAGATCGTCGGCCGACCAGACCTGAAAATGATTGATGCCCAGATCGCGGCGCGAAAATGCGTCGGCCAACTGATAGGCAACATGGGCGAAACCGATTGTGATCTCTTCACGAGGCGGGATGGTCTTAGATGTCATGACAAATGATCCGGAAGGCCTGCAGGAAGGATTACTCTAGTGGATGATCAATAGTTGGGTCGCGCCGACACTGCAAGATTGCTCTTCATATTGGCGCTGATGCACCCGATGCACTAAAGTGAATGCTCAATGTCATGCGACGCCCATCCGGCCAATTCGGCAGTCCTGATGTAAGCGTCAATCCAGAACAGAGAGAGTATAAATGGGACTCGACCTCATCCTGAGCAATGCCCGCATCGCTGGCGCAGCGGAGAATTCGCCCACCGTCGATATCGGCCTGGAAGGCAGCAAAATCGCGGCTATCGAGCCACACCTCGAAGCAGACGGCGAACGGCTTGATGTCGAAGGGCGCCTCGTCTCCAGCGGATTGATTGAAACGCACATTCACCTGGACAAGTCCCGCATCCTCGACCGTTGCTCGCCATCGCCCAACAGGGGCCGGGATCACATGGCGCGGGTTGCCGCCGTGAAGGAAACTTTCACCGTCGAGGACGTGTATGACCGGGCGCGCCAAACGTTAGAGGAGTGCGTTCTCAATGGTGCCACTCATATGCGAACGCATGTGGAAGTTGACCCCAATGTCGGCATGCGGAGCTTTGAGGCTTTGCAGCAGCTGGCCAAGGACTATGCCTGAGCCATCGATCTTGAGCTTTGTGTATTCGCCCAGGAAGGCATGAGCAATGTGCCAGAAGCCGACCAGAACCGTGCCGACATACCGCGACAACAGGTAAACGCTGACAAACACCGAAATGAAATAGATCAGTGCCGGCGCGTAACCTCGCGCGACCACGTCGCCGTAGCTGACATCCAGGAAATTCGCCACAAGGAACGCCGAAAGACCCATGATCGGCGGCATGAGTTGACCGCCGAGAGATGCGGCAGCTTCCACCGACGCCGCATTTTCGCGCGGCATGCCTGACTTGATCATGGCTGGGATGGTGGCCGAACCGGTTGTGACCGCGTTTGCAGCACCACTGCCACTGACGGCCGCCACACCGAAGGAACCGAGGACTGCAGCTTGTGGCAATGCGTAAAGCGAACGCGCCGCAAGCCGGGATGCCGCGCGCAATATGGATTCAATACAGCCAAACGCCCGCAACACGCTCAGAACCAGCACAAATGATCCGATGAGTGTCAGTGCGAGTTGCGGCAGGTTGGAGAAGATGCCGGTGGAATCCTCCAGGCTCATGGAAGTCACGATACGCTCCCAACTCAAACCCGGATGATTGAACATGCCGGGCACGACCCAGCCATACACGGCGTAGACAATCAGAATTATGTTGAGGATGAACAACTCGAACTGGCGCTTGCGCGCATATTCCATGATGAGCAGGAACATGGCGCCGCCGACATAGAAATCAAGCGGATCCCAGTCACCCGCACGCTCGGTGCCGAGGTCCTCGAATTCGGTATACATGTAATAGGAGACGTAAAGGGAAACGGCGATATATGCCGCCGCAATGAGATAGTTCAGCGATACGCCCAGCTTCGTATAGAAATCGTTCTTCCTGAGGGCATCGAAGACATAGAGCACAAAGGCTATTGGCACCATGGTCGAGGCGAGAAGGCTGGGGCCGCCTGTCGACGTCACATAATAGTTCATCAACACGGCAAAGAAGCCGACTGCGGTGATCAGGAACAATGCATCAACGGCCGGATGAGCCGTCGTGCGCGTCGATGCGTCGGATGCCATAAGTCCCTAATGCCCCCCTCGGACTTCGGAGATAAAGTCGAGGCTGGCGCAGGAACCTGCGCCAGCCTCTCATCGTTTAACCATCGCTGGTGATCGCTAGTTCGCCTTGGCGATGCGGGAATCCCATTCGGGTTTCCACACACCTTTTTCCTTCATGAACTTTGCCAGACCCGGATGCACCGGCACAAAGTCAATCGACGAATTGACGCCGCGCACCTGCATCTCAACCATGTTGTCAGCAATCTGCTTGAACGCCTTGTCGGATTGAGCCAGCTCCTTGGCTCCCTGTTCGATCAGAGTCAGCATCTTGTAAACATCGGCTTCGGAAATTTGCGTGCCGAGATGCAGCCCGTAATGGAATGGCAGCATCGTGACAGCATCGCTATGAGTCTTCTTCTTACCGAAGATGTTCGTCGGAATCTTCTTCACAGTGAAGCCGGCATCCCTGAGCTTCTTGGCCTCGGCATCGCTCAGATCGAGACCTGCCCAATCCGTCTGCAATGACGCTTCCGCGATCCACGGTGCCGTTGTTGCTTCGGCATTGCTGTAAACGCCGAACGCGTCGTAACGGCCACTTTCGAGCAGTGAACCAGCCGTCTTCACGCTAACCTCGACATAGTCGAATTTAATGCCGAGCGCTTCAAGCGCACGCTCGACCTGGGCGCGGGTGTCCCATGGACGCGGGCCGGTAAAGACACGCTTCCCTGCGAGGTCGCCCCACGACTTGATCTTGTCCTTGTCGCGGGCATGAACGCCAAGGCCCATCTCGATGGTGAAAGCCCAAAAGGTCTGAACCGGCTGGCGCTGGATCTTGTCCTTGAAGCCCTTGAAACGCTTGATGTTGTTGGCGAGTTCAAAAAAGGCGACATCGGAGCCGTAATAGCCTTCAAACTCTCCTTTCGAATGGCCCTTCACCGTCAGGATCGCGCCGGGGGTCGGCTGCACCGTAAAGGTGTGTTCGGGCATTTTGTCTTTCAGGAACTGGGTAAGTGCCGTCACCGCGCGATGGCCGGAAGACCCGACGCGTGAGGTACCCCAACGGATTT
>JGI24023J19991_10000008_pt1 | contig 120240 bp, 99 predicted proteins | sample Cruoilmetagenom1_FD_19991 | JGI IMG/M metagenome (IMG submission 19991)
TTTAAAGCTTTTTCTAAAAACTCTACTTTGTTGTCAACATCTTTTAAAATTTCACTTAACATCTTATTTTAATTTACCGTTAATAATGATTCTCTAAACATTCTTAATATGCCTAGATTTTCGTCACTCAGAGGAAAAGTAGTTCCATAATAAAACTCCATATCTCTTTGCACATTATACTTTATCTTATAAACTTCATCAACGTAGGATTTACTAGGTTTATCCTCAATGTCCTGAATCCTTCTTGATTGCCTCTCCTTTTTCTTTTGTTTCTGTACCAACTCTACTGGAACTTTAACTGATGCATCTAAAATTGAAATAGAAGTATTTATTTGTTTTGGCTTAGTATTGCCACTTTTTAATTCTTCTATAAGATTAGTTAAATCAGTACTTAAGTTATCTTTTCGTAAAAAGAAACCAGTATAATCAAATACTACAAATATAAGGCTATCTAATTCTTTACTTACCTTAAAGATAAACTTACCCGTTAAATCTAATAATGTTTTTTTACTAGTTTCTTCGTAGGTAGCTTTTAAGGCTCTATTTCTTTTACGTTTATATTTTTCAAAAGTATACTGAAGAATAGACCTTTCCTTGTTTTCAAGTTTAATAGCCTGCTCTCTCAGCCAGTACAATATACCTATATTTAATATCATTTCTGCTTCTTTTACTGAAGCTGTTTTGTACTTTTTATTTATTGAATTATATATTATCATCTTTAAAATTTTTATATTTGTTTAACCTTTTATTTGTTCTAATTAATGAATACATATATGTTATTGGTGCTGTAAAGTATCCTTTTCTCTTCATAGTATGAAATACTTCTTTTGAAGTCTTAGCTTCTTTTAAGTGATATCTTCTAACTAATAAAGATAATAAATCATTTATACTCTCATCAAAAGAGTCATACTTTTTAAATGAACTTACAATTACCATTCTTTCTCCATTAACATATTCAGCTGTTTTGGTTACATGCCCTTTTCCTTTTATACCAAAAGCATTATTACTTTTAATAAATAAGGAAGATTTAAAAGGCATAGTTCCTTTTCGTGTACTTGAAGAGCTTTCAAACATTGCAATAGTTTCAACAACTTTAGCTACCTCTCTTTTAGTTAAAATGCTACCATTTATTATGGAATCATTTATACTAAAATAAATAGCAGGAAAAGCTATTTTATCAATTTCTTCTAAATCTCTAAAATAAAGCTTTTCCGTCTTTAATCTTGCAACATCAGCATCTAAATCATATGGTCTTTCTATAGGCATTTTAAATTCTATTGTTGCTTCTTGTGCTCTAACAGAACTAAGCAGCAGAAATAGAATGATTAGTAAAATCCTCATGCAGTTTTTTGAAGTTCTTAATGTTCTCTCTAGTTGGAGCTAGTCTTATTATATTATACTTATTGTGATTAACTAAATAATCTAACTTTCCCAACGTAGAATTACCAATAGACTGTTGACCCATATTTCTAAAATTAAGAATGTAAATCAATTTACCTTTGGTAACTTTAATGTTTTTTTTCTTTCTTAAACTTTTCAATACTTTGATGACACTATATTCTTTTTTCATAACTCTTTTATTTTATTGATTAAAACTTGTTTTTGATGTACTAATACTACTTCGCGTAAATGTCCTTTAGATTGCTCTAAATACAAGCCAACAAGTTTATGTAATGCTGGCTTATGAATAGTTCTATTATTCTCATTAAATACTGCACGAAATACATACATATATTTCATAAGAAGTATTAAATACATTGAATCATTCTTCTTCATAATCATCTAATCTTTTTAATACCTCATTTTTATGAATAGAAGAATAATAAGGACACACATATTTATGTTTTGGTGTAGGTAATTCTTTTCTAATTGCTTCTTTATCAGATGCTAAAAATGTCATACAACTTGAACAAAAGGGGCATTCCTTATTTGTACATATTATTACTTTTAAATCTTCCATAGCTTATTTTTTAAGAGCTCCATTAACTTTAATATTATGATGTTTTATTAATCTTGTATCTCCATCATTATAAGTAATAACCTGTAATAACTTTTTCTTTACTCTCTTTCCAACTTTTCTATTATTTGTTTTTCTGTTTTTTGGAAAAAGACTTCTAGCTTTCCTTACTGATAGCCCATAAAATCTTGCAATCTCTTGATACTTTCCTAATTTTTTCATTCTCTTATTTTTTAAAGGTTAAACTTTTAATTGTTCTGTCAATAGCTCTCAAAGAGTATGCCCATCTCGTTTTACTTTTATAACTAAAAGCATCTCCTGTAGGATGCACTCCTGTTTGTATGAGATTCAATACTTCTTTATAGAATGTTATAGCTGTCTTTTTTGCTAATTCAGCATCTAAATCTTCTTGCTGATTTAAAGCACTTGCAACAACATCATGAGTTCTTCTTGCTAAACAACCAAAATCTTGACTAGCTTCTGTTGCTGTTACATTAAAAGGACAACGATAACAGTTTTGTGTTGTTACTACTTTTGTTAATTTACATAAAGGATTAGCACTTTTATTAACAAAGTGTCCTTTAGTTTCATAATAACCAATAGTTTTAACTATGGCATCTGATAATTCTTTTATATTTTCCATATTATTTAATTTAATTAATATTTATCAACAATTCGATATCTATTACTTTCTATAGTTACTATAGCTCCAATTAACTGAGATTTAGAAAAAGTTGCTGTCTTCCACTTATAATTATATTGTGCACTACAATATCTAAAATGTCTCTTTGAGAACTTCTTTAAAGATACAATTTTATAGGTGAAACCAACAGAGCAACTCTTGTTTCCTTTAGCACAACTACTTCCATTAGGTTCAACTATAGAATTAATAATGGGTATAACAACTTTTAAAGGTATCTTTAATTTAGTACTTTGTTTATTATGAAAAACACTAATTTTTGCATTCTTAATGTTTTTCTTAGTTCTAGCAAATGTATTCATAACTACTTTGTTTTAAATTAGTGAGAGATAAGAGAATCGAACTCTAGTATTTTTATCTGTAATTAAATTGTAATTATAAATTGTTAAAAGATAAAAATAGCAATACCTGCTCCCTCGATGTATTTATGTGGTTTTAAGTCGTCCTGGTTTTGTATATTCTTTTCCACCATTTCTGCTTCCACCCACTAACACTTCTGTGTAATGTTTTAATCTTGCTGCTAATAACTTATTAGCTTTTCTTTGATATTTTCCCATAATTTACTATTTAAAATCTTTATGCTTAATTTTTGTAACAACACGTTCTCCAGACCTATTATAAAGTTCTATTTGAGGTTTCATTACCAATCCTTCTGCCATATAATCTTCATTGTCAGCTATAGTTGACTTAAAACCTTGCTTTACGAACTCTATAGCAGTTTTTAACTTCCAAATACCTATTATTGGTACAATAGAAATTTCTAATTTCTTTGCTATAACTTCTATAGCTTTACGTGTAAGCCACCATTTTCCTATTCTTATATCAAATAAGATAAAATTATTAGAATCAGGTAAATAATTTCCTCCTTTTTGTATTTTTTGTCCATATCCTTCTCCATAAAGACAAATATCAGCTTCTGTTTCAAATATATCTTCTAATTGTTTTTTACAAAAGAGTTTATTTAATTTATCTAATAAAAATGGTGGTATTTGAGTATTGTCTGACTTACCTCTTATAGAAAAGATTCCATTACTCAATATTATTCTTATATTTGTACCATCTATCTTTTCTGTACAAATCCAATTTATATCTTGCAATACTTCAAATTCTTTCTTTGACCATACTCCTTCTAAAAGAGTTCTAAAATTAGTCTTTGGGTCTCTCAAATAAACTGTTTGTATTTTATGATATTTATCCATAGCTATTTATAATAAAATATATAAGTTAATAAATATTCTTCTTTTAAAGTCCTTATTAATATTATTTTAGACTTTCCTGATACCATAATACTATAAGTAGCTCCTTCAAAATCCATAAGAGAGCCTGTAAATATATCAGCCTCTTCATCGTAGTGTGGTCTGTCTATCATAAATTTAGCTCTTTCCCCAGAAGGAATAACTAAAGTTAGAACAGTTGCTTGTTTGTTTATTCTTATTAAGCCCTCATAATAATAGATGCTGTCTTTTATAATTGAGCCATCAACTTCAACTACATCTTCTTTTGCTTCCATTAAATAGATGACTTGACTGTTTGCTTGGAATGTCATCAATCCCAAAATTAGTAATACTAAAATCTTTTTCATTTTCTTTAAATTTTTGTTTTTAATTCTTTTACTATGCCAGTACTGAAATAGAATATTATGACATATTTAAGTAAGCTCTCTATGCTTGTTAGATAACAACTCTCGGTTCCCGCAACTATAACTAGAATGTAAAGAGCTGTTAAAGTTATTAATAAAATTACTCTGAAGAACCCTCTTGGAAGATTCATTGTTTCTTTTGTGTTTAATATTGCTTTCTTGTTGTATCTTTTGTAAAAGATGAGTATAACAATAGTAACAACTATAAACCATACTAATGGTATTAGTGTCATTCTTTTATAATTTATTTAAATATTGTTCAATTTAATATATATTTTATAAGTTATACTCTTTACGTTTCCTATAAAGTGTCCTTTCAGAGGCACTCAATAAACTAGCAGCTTCTTTTAGTGTTCTTGTTATAGACATTGCGTACTCTATTCTATATTTCTCAGAAGATAATAATTTACTCTCATGCTCTTCTAACGACTTTGAAAGATTCATAGTTTTTACATCAAACTGTACTTCAAATCTTAACTTTTCAAGTTCCTTTTTTACTTCTTGTAGTTTTTTAGTTGCTTCATGAATGACTTCTTCATTGAAATCAAGCCTTTGTAAGCAATATTCTTTAACTTCCATATTCTTAGTTTAAATTAGAATTAATTGTTTTTTATAGTAGTATTGCTCTACATAAGGACTACTCCTTTATAAAAATAGCTGTAACCTTTATTAGAGGTTACAGCTCAAAAGACCGAACAACAGTTCTTGTGGTATGTAAGTTCGGTACATGCTAAAAATGTGCATATTATATATTTTTTTAAAAGAGTTCTTTCTCAAGCTCTTTGATAGCTTTTATACCATTTTTATAGCCTTCAATAAGTTCTATGACAGAAATTATCTTAGAAACTGATAGCACTTCCGCTGATTTTAACGCTTTTAAGCTGTGTTCTTCTTGACTTAAGGATAATTCTGTTTCCAATAAGTCTTTTTGTAACTGTAGTTGGTCTTGTTTTACTTGAAATTTTACAGCCTCTTCTTGGTTGTTGCCCTGATTCATTAATAATTCTAATCTTTTCATTTTGTTCATTTTTATATGTTAATAATTGTTTAAACTTTTCGAAAGTATAGTGCTTAGTAGTAACACTTTGTCTAGAAGTACATATTTCGAGACCATCAATCACTCCATAAACACTATTGCCAAGAATATAACCTTCCCAGCTGATAAGATACTTAATATTGTTGTCTTTACATAATTGTTTATATTCTCGTATATTTTTACCATCAATTTCTGATACTAGAAAGTTTTCTTTATCAAAACTTAAAAAATCTTTAGTAACTTCAAGATGCTCAAGTCTATCATCAATTTTATATCCTAATTTTATTTCTTCCTCTGTGGCGTATTGTAAACTACATATACCATATTTTGCTGCTCTATAAGCACCATAAGAGCTAAGATTCCAATCTACATATACCCAATTTCTTTCTAAAGCTTCATCTGTAATGGTACCTACTAATTTTTTACCCTTATAGGTATCTTGATTTCCAAAATTCCAACTTCCTTCATTTCTTACTACTTTTGCTCCAACATCTTTAAACATTACTGGTTTGCCTGCTCTGTGTTTTCTAAGCCACTCATAAAATGGTTTGAAATTTCCTTGGTTTACTTCTAACCAAATATTATTTCCTTGCAGAGTTTCACTCCAACTAAGTGCCATTCCTAGTGAGCCATCCGGCTTTTTATAGGGCACTGATATACTTTTACCTAATTCATCAGTAATGTAATCTTGTATGTCTTGTGGTAAATCTTCTATTTTCATAACTTATTTTGTATTACTTTAATAATTTTAATATCTTTTATTATGTTACCAGCAAATATTTCTGCAGCTCCATAATATCCGGTGTAAATTTCTCCAGTTAATGTAACTTTTACAATTGCTATATTATAAGTATCATTTGGAGTGAAGCCACTTAGTCTTAGCACCCAATGCATTTCTCTTTTAGTCCTAAATATTCCTGTTAATCCATTAAAATATTTATTATATATTTTATAGATTTTCCAAGTTGGTGCTGCCCTTACATTAGCCCAAGGGTCTTTTACTATAGTTGTACAAATAGTAGGGGCTTCTTTTATCTTTTCGTTTAAAATATATTTTTGTCCTGTAAAAGTAGAATAAAACTCTCCTGTTTTAATATCAACAGCTATTATTTTGTACCCTTTTACTTCTTTTCTTCTTGTTTGTCCTGTTATTTCACACATAACTTTAATTTTTTGTTTTATTAGTTAATTAAATATTTTATAGGAATAAAATAAGAAGAAGAGGCATCAGTGCTAAGGTTTAAAACAGCTTCTTTTTCAAACCAATCTTCTTCCATCAACTCTTGTACTTCAGGCCATTCTACTAATGTATAACTATCTTTAATCATCAATAAAGCATTATTAATGCTAGTCATTGTGTTTGTTTCACTTTTAAAGCACTCAAATGTTGCTTGTCCTATTGTTTCTAAGAAATCTTTCATTGTTTACTTTATTTTGATTAATATTTTTATATTAAACTCCGTATCAATAGGAGTTTCCGCACAATTAGTCTATATAGTGGTTTGTCATAATAAATTATGAACTACCATATAAACTATACGATACAAGTTTTATATTACTTGTAAAGGCTAAATAAATGAAATCATATCTCCGCTTTTAAAGGTTATATTACTAATCACCTGTTATATGTTAACCGGTTCAGGAGCTGTGCATTGTTTCTGTGCCACAAAATGGTAGCTATCTCCATTTGCTTCAGATGTAACCTTCCTCTAATGCAACATTAGACTTATGCATGTTTTGATTTATTAGCTGCCTACAATTACAGATAGAGGACTGGTCTTAACCACATTTCAATACTTGTAATTGTAGTATCATTACCTTAATTAAAGGTATGAGTATAAATGTATTTTATAAAATGCCCGTCTTTCCGAGCTGTCACCTTACAAAGCATATCCACCAATGGATACCTAACTACCTGTTTTGGCTATTATGAAGCTATCGACACTTCAATACTATAAGGATTTGAGGAATCGAACCTCTCTTATTTTCATAATTAAATTTTTCATAGATTTTTTAATTATGTTTTTAATATGTTTATTCTTAAATTTTTCATACGTCGGATGTTGTTTAGGCTTATATCCGAAACATTTTATTCGTTTTATTTTTTTAAATAGTTTATGTTGTACATAATAGTAGTCACTAAATGCTAAACCTTCCTAAACAGACCATTTTGCATCTGTATGGTCAAGTACTTTCCACATTATGAGTGAATCTTTATGTTCATATCTTGGTTTCATAAATAGTTTTATACTTTAATTAATTCTAATGCTTCATATAATCCTTTTTCAAGAGCTTCTTCATATTTATTAAATTCAGGTTCATTATGAGATAAAGTAAAGTATTCTCCTATATGTAATATTCTATAATAGAATATTTTATAAGGAGTAGCAGATGATATAGAAATGTCAATATGAATATTATGTTTTTCTCTTAACCATTTTTGAAGTAATGATTGTGTTGGTATTGTGCATGAAAATGGTATTCTTTTATAAAAAGGGTGGCTATCAATATGCCTGTTAGACATAGAAGAATCCATTCTATATCCGGCATATTGATTCGCTTGTTCTCCATCATTCCACATTGCGCATTCCCAATCAAAACCTTTCTCTTTAGCTAATTTAGCTGTTTTGAATGTTATTAGTTGTTCTTTCATTATATTAAAAGTTTATAATTGATAATCATGTTTTGAGGCAATTGTTCTTAGTTCTTCTGCTTTTTCTTGAAAATCATCATCAGAATACGCATGAGATTTATTATATTGTTCTCTCTGTAAATTTTCAAATTTCATACCTTCAATTTCAGCTTGTATTGCTAAAACTCCTGCTAATCTTTTTACATCATATTCATTCATAATATTAAAATTTTAATTTAATTAGCTTCAATTAAATCTTCAGGTCTAATTCTAAAAACATCATAGTTACCTAAAAATGGCATATCTTCGTTTGTTTTTCTACAAGTAATCGTAACAGTTCCATCCTCTTCTTCTTCATATGAAATAGGACTATATCTGTTATTTATATCATCTTCAATTTGTCCCATTCTATAACTTTTCCATGGTACTATCTCTTGAGCTACTCTTCTAACATTTTCTGGTCTTTCTGCTAACCAATCTTCCCATCCTTGTTTTTGCTCTGTTGTTAATCTCATTTTATTTAATTTAACATCTTTTATTTGAATATTAATAATTATTGTAATCTAATCTCATTATGTCGTCTAACATTTCAGATAGATTGTTTTTTAGTTTCTCCGCTTATGTATATTTTTGTGATTTGTATAAATGCATCATTCTATCAACTTCAAAAATCATAATATTTAAATTAGTTAGTAATGATATAGTTATTAAAATATTAATCAATTTAAGCAAGAAGATATGTTCTCAAAATATCCTTTACTTATTTTTATACTGTTAAGTTATTTTACCATTATTAATAATTGTTTTTGAGAAGCAACTTTCATAATGTTAGGTAAAATACACGCAACTACCTTAACTCTGACCCTTATTCGACATCTCATCGAATTAGCAGATTGATTAATATATATGCATATAAACATATTTGTTTATTAGCACCCTCTTGTCTTCCAACACATAGTGAGTAAGATAAGTAGGGTCACGCAATTAAATTAATTGCTTGCTGAGAACTCATTTGTGTTGTAATAGATTCATGTACTATTCTTTTTGACACTTCTTTCTCAAGGAAGCAACACATCCAACATTACTGCTGGCATCTTTATGTAAAATATAATTAAAGCTGTAACATATTTCATTTACAATTTAAATGCGAAGGATAACCTGTAGTCACTTTCCTTACATACTTTAATAGACCTACAGACCTAATCTGTTTCTTTTTACAAAGGTATTCAATGTTTAACCTTATATTTATGTAATTATCTTATTTCTTTAAAATAGTAGCAACGAACTACAACTGACCGCAGTTCGCTCTACTATTAGTTATTTCCATCCTCAACAACTCTTCTGAGTTTAAAACACCAAGATGGTTTTGCCTACTTAAAGGCGGCTGATAAAATACTTATAAGTTTGATTTTTTATCTTCTAAGTATTTTACTATTTCTTCTGCTTTCATTAAAGCATATGTTCTCTGTTGTGTAAATGTTCCTGCAGTTTGAGGTAATGGTAATTCTATTATTGAATCATCTGTTTCAAAATCATCCTCTTTTCTTTGGATTGCATCAGCAATCTTGTATACTAGTTTTATATTCATGTGCTATTACATTAAACTCCAATGAGCTTATAGTGTACATAAAACAGAACTTCTTTATTGCTCTGCTTTCTGATGTTGCATAAACAACATCTGATATTTCTGTACCAAATACTTTCGCTTTAACTTCGTATATTTTCATGACTGTATAGTTTAAATTAATAAAAACTCTCACTCTATTTGTTTATTTATGAACTTCTTCAAATACTGATGAGTGGGAGTAGGAATTACCACTAAACTATTAGAATAGCTTAGATGATAATATTGTTAAAAACCCTCACTTAAGAATAGATTGATAAATCATCTACTACCAGGGAAAGTGAGGGTATATATTATTACTTGAAAGGTCACTACTCTTTCACCAGTGTAATAATACTATTTTTCTTGCATACTTTGTTCTAGTTTTGTAATCCAATCTATGTTACCTTCGTACCATCTTTGAAAGGTCATATCTATATCTTTAGGTAATACTGCCAAAGCGTTTCCATTATAAAAAGCTCTATAAAGAGCATTTTTTAATTTGTTTTTTGCTCCTCTCACTTTTATTTCTTTTGTTGTGCTCATTTCTTTAATATTTAGTTAGTATTGCTTCGATTAGTTAAATCATTTCCTCCTAGCTTTTAATAGGTAAAACTAATCCTTCTGGTTTTACATAATACTTGAATACTTTATCAAGCTGTTTTACATCTTTTAAAATATAATAATAACACTCATCATTTCCTTCAGTATAATGTAATTCTCTTTTTTCAGCTTCTTTCTTTTCTATGCCTATACGAATAACATCTATGTAAAATCGTTTGGGCTTAAGTGGTAATTTTATAATTTGTGAACTATTAATTAATTGAAAACCTTTATTGTCAATATATACACTTCCAGCAAAAGCATCCCATTCTTTTTCTCCCTGCCAAGTAATAGCATCTAAGAAGTATGGTTTTCCATCTTCATCCTCTTTAAACACAGAACTTAATCTATTATTTTGAAAACATTGTTCTCCAATGTGCATTTCTGAGACATCATTCCATTCTTCATCAATTCCTGTTATATCACAGAGTGGTTCTTGTAAGCAAAGCTTTTTAACTGCTTCTGAGATTGCTCTTGCTGTGTATGGAGCAGAGCCACCACTTTGTCCACTTTCATTAAATTTAGTCACTAATGCAAGTATTTCTTTTTCAAAGGGAGCTATTATTGCTTCTTTAACTGTTTTGTTAAGTATTTCAAACTCTCTTACTGCTCATTTATTTAAATATTTCATTGTTTTATATTTGTATTATTATTAGAATATATTTTTAGTTTGTTGTTTTTATTACTTTCATTACTTTATTTATATCTCTTTTATACGTTTATTCCTAATATGTTATAAAAATGTAGATACAAACTTTAAGATTTACTGTAAGAGTTTGTGTTGGAGTATCAACTATCTCTTAGGAGAGGATTGGTTGGTGTGGTGGGGTTGGGTGATGATGATTCATTAGAGGTGGAGCTCTGCCACTCCACCACCCACAATCCCAACAACTATTTTTTCAACCCCACTTCCTACTATTCCTTCTTTTCTTTTCTCTCTACTACTTAGCTTGTACTTATATTAGTTAAAGCTAGAGTAATAGCAAATAATCTTTTTATAACTCCACCACCAACCTCAATCACATTCATTCTTTCAATCCTCATCCCCTCAACAACTATGTTCCTTGTATTGAGTTTGAGTTGTTGTCATCATCGTAATAAAAAGACCAGACTATAAGAGCTGCTCCAACAATAATATCAATAGTTGCCATAGCTATTGAATACTTATATGTAAAGGCTGCCACTATGAACTCAGCAACCCCCCAAACTAATAGAACTTTCCGCATAGCTAATCCTCCTTATTTATAATAACTGGAACAAGAACTCCCGTTGCTATTAGCATTGCTACTCCTAAATAGAAGTAGTGCCCATTAAAACATACTATAGCAGCAATTAAGAAAAAGATTGCTACCAATAACACTGCAATTTGTGTACTATTCATAATTTATTTATTTAAGAAAGCCAAGCTATCCAACCCCTTTTGATTATCGGGTAGGACTTTGTACTTAAGTTGCCTCACAAGCTATTGTGTGGATACTTGACTTTGTGGTTACTGTTTATAAAACTGCTATTGTTGAAGAGCAGCAGCTATTACTCTACATAAAAAATATACATGACATGCTGGTATAAAATAGAACCCTAAATTAATAGGGTTCCAATAAGATTAAGCAAGAGCTTTTTCAGCTTCAAGCTCGACCATTTTCATTAAGATAGCATCATTGATTTTGTCAAACTGTTCCGTTGAAATCGGTTTACGATTCTCAAACATTTCAATACGATGTGATGAACCTTTATGAGGAACTTTGTTATTATCTGCATCAAGATAATAAGTCTTTCCCTCAATTAATTCATGAACATCAAATGAGAAACAATTGCCAATATCTTCGCCTAACGCATCAGCTTGGTCAGATGAAAGAGTTACTTCTTCCATTTCAAGCTTGCCGATAGGTGCAATCTGTGCAACAAACTCTTTGTTGAAGTCGTCGTAATTACTGCGAGCAACTTCAAGAGCCTTTTCAGACATAGGAACGATAGTTACTAATTTGCCTTTAACTGTGCTGATTACTTTTGGTTCTTGTAATTCCATGATATCATATATTTTACAATATTGCCTACTCTTTTTCCGATTTTCGGCATATTCGGTCGAATCTGTCCATACCCCCGTATGGTTTCACATCCACAATATAGACACGGTCTATCAAGAGGTGGTTCTCGTTCATAACGATTTTTTTAAAATTTTTTAAAATAGTTTAAGACTCCACCCTACTCCCAACAAAACCTAACTAAAATACAACGCCTACTTACATTTTCAGGCTCTAGGAAAGATAAGATAAGAAACTCACGCCCGAAAACCATATCGGACTTAGTGAAGTATTTCTTCCATTCTCCCAACTCTTGATTTTTCTTATACTACTTGACTAGGTGGCTTCTTCCAAAGACCAGTGAATTGCCGACGACATAAGTAAAATATCTTATCCTTCCTACCGCATGAATGTGCTATTCCGATAAGTTAATAACTTATTCGGCTGTTTTCTGACTATAGAGTCTAGTCTCACTTGAGTGCTTTTTTACGTTAAGAAAACGTTATAGAGTAGGATTAACTGCAAAATTGCGTACCATCTAATTTTACCTACTGGCTGTATTATAGGTAATAATTTGATGGTTGATTAACTGTACTTTTTTAAACCTTTCTGATTTAGAAATAAAAAAATTCTTAGTCTATACTTATATGTACTCATTCTCAACTATTTTTCCAAAACTCATTTTTTAAATCCAAAAAAAAATCCTAACTTAGCAGAAGTAATTTTTTTATTTTTGTTACGGTTTAGAATGTTTATATTTATAGAAACAAACCCTGACGGTAATGTATTAATAGGAAACATAAATATAAATGATTAAAACGATTTTTTTATGAAAGGAGAAATTTTAATAAAGAATGAGAGTAGTGGAGAAGAAGTAATAACAGAGTTTCTTTTTAAGAAAGATGACGTCAGAAGTTGTTATAGAACAAAACATGGTATAGCAATTTACCTATTCGGGCAAGGTGAATATACATTAGAACAGGATGCAGAATTATACGAACAACTTAAAGTGGCATTAAATGGCTGACGTAAAGACTTCATTTAATAGAAGAGAAATAAGAATCTTATCTGAGTTGATGAAAGTAACTAGAGAAGACATCAATGGGATAAAGGTTTATTTGGAGAGAGATGGAGTAGAATTAGAAGCTTTAGATGCATTGTATTTCAAAATTATTGGATTAGATGCTAAAGCACATAAAAAGTATTAATTTAATTTTTATATATAATGGGGTTAAGTTTAAAAGGTGCTTTCTTAGAAGAAGGTACTGAACAGATGTTTACAGTAGAAAAAAGAAAGAAAGTGATTGGTGGCACTAGAGGTCTTAATTTTGATAATAAGATACATCAGTATACAATGAATGGAGTTGTTCTGTTAAGTGCTACATCTATAATAAGTAGATTTACTAAACCATTTGAAGCAGTTTCAATATCTCGATTTGTAGCAGCCAAGAATAAAAAGGCTGATAAAAAGTATATGAATAATGATGTTAAGGTTAGAAGATATTGGAAGGTTAAAGGAGAAAGAGCAAGTGCTTTAGGAACTAGTGGTCATGCTTTCTGTGAAATGCAGTGGCTTAATCCTGAGGATGCTGTTCCTATTCATGAGGTTGAAAGGAATGCAAAGAAGCTGATGGATAAATTAAAGGCTAATTTTTATATAATGAATATGGAAGTTAATAGAGGTAATGATAAATACAAAATTGGCTATACTATTGATATTGAGTTACAGTCTAAGAAGACTGGGGATTATATACTTGGAGACTTTAAGTTTTCAGGTAATTTTACTGCTGGTCAGTATAAGAAGTCAAAAGGGAGACAAGCTAACTATATGAGTGCTCCTTTTAGAGATTTAGGATATAGAGTTGTTCCGGAAGATAAGGGTTATATACAGTTGAATATGTATAAAAGATTCTTTGAAATTGATACTGGAATAAAGGTTGCTAAGTCATTATTATTTCACATTGATGGTCTCGGAAGTGAGAACTATTATGGAGATGCTGGCTATAAGGTTTATGTAGTACCTGATTTGACTGAACAAGTAGATGTCATATTAAAACCACATGAGAATATTAAGTATGATATATTAAAAAAGCTGTGATAAAATCACCTATATTTAGACAGATAATAACAGACGTTGCAATAGAGATGCAGAACGTGTTTGGATTTTTGCTGTCTGAAAAGGAGATGTTAGAAGAATATACTAACTATCACAAAGTAGCTAAAAAGCTAATGAGTCTAGGAAAGGGAAATTTCTTAGAAACATATATTAAGAGAATAGAATACCCCGTAATGGGGTATTTTTATTTTAAGAGAGGTAGTGCAAGACGCTATGTTGAGAAGAAAGTTGATAGAGGGTTTAATAGAAACGAAGCTATTAAAGCAGCAAGGGAGTTAAAGAAGAAAGGATGGTACCATATAAGATGGACACTAGAAGAGGGACATATATTCTATAATCAAAATACTGGAAAGTTCTATCCATTGAAGAGAGATGTAATAGTTGGTACTATGTCAGCATACTTATACTTTGCTAAGATATGCAGGACTGATTATGTTGATTATAATATACCTGTATTTCTGGGGGAAAACATAGTTGATGTTACAGTTAGATGTGGCAGTGTCTATGTTTATAATAAGAGAGGAGTGTTAGTAAATGAGTTTGAAACGATTGCAGATGCTTATGATAGTATCTATCTTAATAATAGATATTTATTACAAGTTCTACTATATAATAGTGATAACCCACATGACCCAAGATTTATAAGGGGTAATTATTGGTTCTTAGATAATGAGAGACATAAGTTTAGAGATTTTAAACACACAACTGCAATAATACGTTATAGCGAAGTATTTGATTTATTGGATGCTAAGACTGGTGAAGTTGTTATAGAAAGAATTGGTACAGCTTCTGACCTTGTAGAGTTTTTTAGGTCAGAGGGTAAATGTACGCCTTGTAAGACAGGGTATATATTTAGACAATATAGGAATGGAGACCCAATGTATGGATACAAAATCAGAAAGAGTTTTATTCAGCTTAGTAAATGGTAAGCGAAACTCTATTAATAGAAGAATTGCTGAATATATAAGTCATAGCAAGATTAAGTATAAGAGAGATACTAATTTATACTTAATATTTGCTGAGTCAGAAGAAAGAGAATTGCCTTATACTGTATATATAGGAAAAACTGTTAATACAATAATGACTAGATATAAGCAACATTTATACTCTGTCAGAAAATGCATAGATGGAAGTCATAAATGGAGCAGTAAATATAGATGGATGGCTAATGTTATAAGTAATGAGGTAGACTTAAGAGTTATTAGTCTAGGTAAAGTACCTAAGAATAGAGCATACGAATTTGAAAAAGAGTGGATTACATTTTTTAAAGATAATGATTTTAATGTAATAAATAGAGATAATAATAAGTATTATGAATATAATGTATTTGATATATGATTGAATTATTTGAACTTGGTGAGAATGGATTAGTTAAGTTCTCTCCAGAAGCTATAGCTATAAAAGAGTTTAAAGCTATCTATGACGCAGACACTAGTATTAGTAAATCTAAATCATGGCTTAAATTGACGGCTGCTTTTTTCATTGCAAGTGTTACATTTAAGAATCCGTATAAAGGATATGATAGGGATGAGAGGATAGAGTTGGTAGCTAAGGATATTCTGAACAAAGATTATGAAGATGTTGTTAATGACAACTTATTGATGGAAGCTGCTGCTAAAGTGTATGAAATAGAAGAAACATCATTGGCTAAGTCCTCACTAAGGTCGGCATTAAAAGGGTTGTCCAAACTGAGGGTTTATATAGATGATGCAGACTTAACAGAAACTGATACAGCAGGTAAACTTATACATGACGCTAAGAAGTATCAAAGTATTATAAAGGATATGGTAGAAACTACTAAAGCTATTGATGCTGCTTTGAAAGAAGTCAGAAAAGAAGAAGAAGGAGACGAGAATAGACTTAGAGGAGGAGGAGTTGATGAATACGACCTTTAATGAGCTCATCAACAATAGTAGTGTTTTAGATTTTCCTTATAATAGTAACTTTGATATTAAAGATGATTCTGTTGGTTTAAACTTTAATCATAAGCTAAGAGATTTTGAAGAGTTTACAACATCAGCTCAGCATTTCAATGAGTTTAATAGATATACCATGTATCCACCTAATAGGCATCCTCGTTCTAGATTTATGATGTTTTGGAAAGAAGAAAAGAGAAGATGCATTGAAGGATATAATATAGGAAGAGATTGGATACCGGGATACTTTTACTACTATTTGAATTATCAACGAGTAGAAAAAACTATATATAAAGAGAAAGATTTACCTAAGTTATTGATGGGAGAGAAGGTTCGAGGAGAACGTATTGAGTCTTTTCCAGTAGCTTGGGATTATGACTACTACTATTTTCATTATTTAGAAGAAGCTGAGAAGCAAGGAAAACATGGTAGTGTTTTAAAGAGTAGGGGTAAAGGATATTCTTATAAAGGAGCTAGTATGGTTAATAGAAATTTCTTCTTGATACCATTAAGTAAGTCTTATGTAATAGCTGACGAAGCTAGTTTCTTAACTGGAACAGATGGTATTTTAAGTAGGGCTTATGACTCTAAGGAGTTTGTAAACCAGAATACTGCTTTTGCTAAGTATAGTCATAAAAAGAATAAACCAGTTAATTATAGAGCTTCCAAGATAATGTATGATTCTTTTGGTAAGCAACTAGAACTTGGATATAAGAGTGAAGTTATTGGAATTTCACTTAAAGGAAATATTGATAGAGCTCGTGGTAAGAGGGGCAAGCTAATCTTGTGGGAAGAGTCTGGTAAATTTCCAGACTTATTACAAGCATGGCAAGTAGCTAGAGAAAGTGTTGAACAAGATGGAGTTGTGTTTGGTTTAATGGTTGCTTTTGGTACATCTGGTTCAGACCAGAAATCTTTTAGAAACCTAAGAGAGATGTTCACTAAACCAAAACCTTACGGAATACTTGGAGTGCCTAATATATGGAGTAAGAAGGCAAGGCTTAAAGAAGTATCATTTTTTGTTCCTAGCTATGTTAATCTTAATGGATTAATGGATACTAGTGGAAATTCAGATATAAGTAAAGGAAAGAAGATAGAAGAACACGGTATAGAAGTTATGAGAGAGGCTAGAGCAGAACCTGCTTCTATAACACAAAGAAAGATGGAAAGACCTATATATCCAGAAGATGCCTTGTTGAGGAAAGGAACTAATCCATTTCCTACTAATTTACTAAGAACTGTTTTAGCTTCTTTGGAGTTGGAACAAGAATCTTTAGATAGTAGGTATGTTGGAAGAATGGGAGTTGATGGGGATGGAAACGTTGTCTTTTTGGAAACAGATACTGCTATACCAGTAGAGGAATTTCCGCATGATAGCACAATAGATAATTCTGGAGCTATTGTTATAGTAGCTAAGCCAGCAAAAAAGAATGGCAAGCCTATTCCTGGAATATATATAGCAGGAGCTGACCCCTACGACCAAGATAAAAGTACTACTGAAAGTTTAGGTTCAGCATTTATAATGAATAGTGTTACTGGAGAAGTTGTAGCTGAGTACACAGGAAGACCTGATAGAGCTGATGACTACTGGGAACAGCTTAGGTTGCTTTTACTGTATTATGATGCTAAACTCAATTATGAAAATGATTTAATTGGATTTAGGAATCATGTTGTTAGTAAAGGTAGCGGTTATTTACTAGTAGAAACACCATCAGTTATCTTAAGTGTGTTGAATGTAACTAAGGTTGAAAGACCTACAGGTACACATGCAACAGAAAAGACTAATAGGTATGCTAGAACACTTTCAGATTTGTACTTAAAGGAGAAACTAGATGAAGATAGTGAGCTTACATATGCTCATACAATAAAATTTAAGGCACTGATTCAAGAGTTCTTAGATTGGGATATAGATGGGAACTATGATAGAGTTAGTGCATTTGGAATGTTAATGATTTTATATGAAGAATATAAAGATAAAGGTATAAAAGGCTATAGTGAAGATAAAGATAATGATGCTTTCAACGATAAAGTGTGGGATGAGTTAATGACTTGATAATGTATTACAATTTTTATTAGTAAAAAATTATTTAATTTACTGTATGAATAATAAATTTCCCGTACAGAAAGTATCTTCATCCTTAAAGACAAAGAGGTGGTTTCAAGATAGCGTTATATATGGAGTAGATATAGCATTGAATGAAGAAAATAGTATAAAGCCTAGTGTAGAGACTATTATTGCTAATTACAAGATATATAATGGGGAGAGAGATACTGAGGATATGAAAGATAATTTTGACCCAATTAGTAATCTTACAGAGACTTATAAACCAGTTTTTAAAACCTTTTCGACTATTACTGATAGGATTAATGAATTGGTTGGTGAGTATAATGCTAGAGGGTTTGATTATGTGTTAGCAGCATTAGATAGAGATGCTGTAAATGACAAGATAAGAGAAAATAAAGAGAGAATAACTAAGGAGATAAATGAATTAGTTATGAATGAAGATATACAAGATGAAGATGCTGTAAAGCAGAAGTTAGAGGATATTGTTAATTTTAGATTTATGAGTAAAGCTGAGGTTACTGGTAATAAAGTTTTGAACTATTATAAAACCGCAAATAGAGTTAGATATAAAGAAATAGAAGGATTTAGAAATGCTTTGATAACGGCTGTTGTTGCTTTTGATGTTTATATTGAAGGCAATAAGCTTAAGGTAGATTTGTTTAGTTCTGATGAAATCTTTGCTGTCCGGAATGGTAACAGTAATGATTTAAGAGATTCTGAGATTATTGCTGTAGTTAAATATTATCCTAAGGGAAAAATAATTGACAGGTGGGGTGAAAGCTTCACTAAAAAAGATTTGAAGAAGCTTTTAGCTGATGACTTTAATTTATTTAATGCTAAAGTAGATGCACAGAGAAACTTAGTGTTTAAAAATATGGAGGAGCTTAATGCATATACTGACAATCTTAATAATGCTGGAGGAATTAATAATGTTGTTGATTCTAATGGTAATGTTAGAGTTATTATGCTTAAGTGGCTTGGATATAGAAAAATGTTTAAGCGTAAATATTATGACAGTAATGGAGATACTCAATATGATTATGTTAGTGAAAACTATAAAGCGGATACTGACAAAGGAGAAGTATTGACAGCAAGATGGTTTCCTGAGTGGCACAAAGGAGTGTTAGTTGGAGGAGACATAGTAATTGATGTTGGAGTAGCACCTTATCAATATAGAGACGTTAAGAATCCAATAATTAATAAACCTGGATTAGTTGGTGGTTATTTTAATGTAGGTAATCAGAAAGCTAAGTCTGTTGTTGATTTAGTTAGCCCTTATTTGTATTTTAGAGATATGCTATTTGCAAGAATAGAAGATATATTGTCTAAGAATATGGGTAAAATTGTTGAGTTGGATTTGGCTAGAAAGCCTTCTACTTGGTCTGTTAAAAAAGTTTTATACTATGTAAAAAGATATAGTATAATGGTTGTAAACTCTTTTAATGAATCTGATAAAGGTAGAAGTAAAGGTAAAATAGCAGGACAGTATCCACAAAGAAGTGGAACTTTAGATTTAGAATTAGGTGCTAGTATTGGTTATTTAACAAATCTATTAACTTTAGTAGATGATATGATTGCTAAAGTTACTGGAGTAACTCCACAAAGACTTGGGGCAATACAGAGTAGAGAATTAGTTGGAAATGTAGAAAGAAGTAGAGTTCAAAGTTCATTAATAACTGAAATATGGTTTTTAAGGTATGAACAAATAATATTAGACTTGTATGAAACAATAATTGAAGTCTCTAAAAGAGCAGTTGACGTTGATGATAGATTACAGTTTGTATTAGATGATTTTTCATATTCAATATTATCTGATGGTATTAGTGCTTTTAAAAATTCTTCTTATGGACTATTTCCAGTGAACTCTCATAAATATGATAAGTTAAAGGGTATTTTAGAAGAGATGGCAGTAAATGCCGTTCCTAATGGACAAATGTCTATGGAACAATTTATTGCGTTGTATGATAGTAATTCAATGCCCGAAATGGTTGATAAACAGTATAGCATAGCCAAAGAAAATGATAGAAAAAGAGAAGCCTTAGAGAAAGCTAAAAGAGAAGCTAGACTACAAGAAATACAGTTGCAACATCAATATGATGATTATGTTAGAGATATGGAAGCTAAGTTTGATAAAGAACTTGAAGGAATAAAAGGAGATTATAAAGTACTTGTAGAAAGTATGAAATTGCAAGATGGTGCATTGAAAGATAGCATGCAACATGAGTTAGAGATTAATAGAACTAAAATGGAAAATGAATTTAATCAGAAGAAACTAGACTTAGAGAGGGAGCTTAATTCTCAATCTAATTCGGATAGCGGTCAGAAATGACCAAAAATGCTCTGATTTTACTTAAAAAGTCCATTTTTTGCACTTTTTCATAGATTCTGTAATATTTTTTTGCTCGCTTTACTAAACATAGAGCAAGTTTTTACGTTTCTAAAAAGTGTATTTTAATAACTTTTTTTAATATAACTATATGCCACTAACGAAAGAAGATATTGAAGCATTAAAACTTGAGAGTAGAGATGATATCAATGTTGAAGAAGAAGCTAAAAAAAGAGAAGAAGAAGCTAAGAAAAAAGAGGAAGATAAGAAAGCTGTAAAAGGAGAGAAAGATAAAAAAGAACCCAAAGAAGATAAAGAGAAATTAGCCACACAAAAAAGATTGGCTGATTACTATTACAATGTTTTAAAAGAAGATAATGTACTAGAGGATGGTCTAGAAGTAAACAACATGAAAGAATTAAATGAAGCTATAGAAAAATCCAAAGACCAGTCCATTTCTGAGTATCTTAATCAGATGCCAGAAGATATACGAAAAGCTGTAGAGTCTTACAATAAAGGTATTGATTACACTAAGATTCAAAAACATGATGCTGCTTTGACTGAATACTCTAAAATAAGTGAGGATTCTTTAAAAGAAGATAAAGAGCTAGCTTTAGAATTAATTAGAAAGTCTTTAAAGAATAGTGAAGATGATGAAGAATATATAAAAAACAGATTAAGTGTTATTGAAGATAGCGATACTTATTTTATAGAAGGTAAAAGAGCACTACGATTATTAGTTAATCGTGAAAAAACTATTAAGAACTCTAAAGAGCAAGAAGAGTTATTAAAAGCTAGAGCTTTAGAAGAACAAGCAGAAGGATATAGAACTAGTATTAGAGAAACAATAGAAGATAAAGATAAGCTGTGGGGTATGGCTCCTACTAAAGAGGAAAAAGCAAAAGTATTGATGGCAATGTTACAGCCTGATGTTTTTAGAAAAAAATATAAAAACTTAACACCCTTTGAAGAATTGACAGCTAAGCCAGAAGTGTTGACACAGATATATTATATGTATGTTAAAGGTGCATTTGGAAAAGATGGTAAATTAGATTTTATAACATCCGAAGCTAAGACTAAGGCTGTTAATGAAATAGATGCTCTTATAAATAAAGCAAGTAAAGCATCATTCAATAATGCTACTGATAATGATTCAGTAGATGGTTTAAGTATCATGGAAAATTTAGCCATGAACTTAAAACCAAGATAATAAACTATAATTAAATGAGTAACGTAAATTTTAGAACAGACGGAAAATTATTTTCTCCTGCACCTGATTGGACTGGGTATACAGACAAACGCCATTTAGCAACTATTAGACAAATTGCACCTAAATATGGTTCAGATATTTTAACTTATATTGGTTCTGTTAATAGTTCTGGTATGGCATACGAAGAATATTTGAGAATGGTTACTAAAGTTAACTATAAAGACACAGATGACCCTATCAATTATATGGTTTATGGAGAAGGTAGACAATTTGCACGATTAATCAAAGTAATTTCAGATGATGCAAATAGAATAGGATACAACAAAGCTCACTTTACGATGGTATTTGATGCTCCATTATTTAGTGAAGTACATATTATCGTAGGAAACTCTGATAGATATCGAGTTCGTATTGAGGATGATGGAAGATTAGCTTATGGTGGTCACGCTTATGATTGTACAGTATTTGGTCCAAATAATGCATTTGTTCCAGCAACAGAAATGTTAGCAGGTTCAACATGGACTAAAGAAGGAGCTCCAACTCCCATGTATAACTCAGATAAAGGTGCTAAAACTAGTTATACTAGTCCGTACGCAATTACTTATACTTGGTCTAGTGTCTCTGTAGAAGATGAAGTTCCTGGAAACTTAAAACATCGTCCAGTAGCATTTGCTTGGTTAGATGAAAATGGAAACAAATTAACTACTTGGGAGTTATACCGAACATGGTCTAATGATGTTGAATTTAGATTACTTAAAAATAAAACATTAGTCTGGGGTCGTTCTAATATGAATGAAGCTGGAGGATATGATGATGTTGATAATCGTTCAGGTATTGAAATCGTTGAAGGAGCAGGTTCTATGGAACAAATAGAACGAGGTAATGTTGTATATTATAATACTTTTGATATTGATGAGTTTGGAGAACATCTTTTAAAATTAAGAGTAGGTAAAAACCAATCAGATAAGATGCATTATGTTGTATCTACTGGTACTTATGGTTTGATTCAAGCACATAATTCTATTGCAGAAAAAGCTGCTGCTTGGGAAAAAATTGACAATAAATCAATCTTTGGCTCTGCTATGGATATGGGGTTTGGTAATCGTTTTACACGCTATCTACATCCGGGTGGTTTCTACATCGACTTTAGATTAGAACCCTTATTTGATGACCAATATAGAACTCCAATTGACCATCCTGATGGAGGAAAAGCAAGAAGTTATGAATATCATGTAACAGACTTAGGAGATACGCAAGGTGAAGCTTCTGTTGAACTTAACTATGTTAATACAATGGCTGATAATTTAGTTGTTGTTGAAGGTATGCGTAGTCCTTACTCTCCTACTGGAGCTAAAGTAACATATAAAGCTACATCAACAAAAGATAGTTGGGCAGAAAGACGTATGAGTCACTTTATGTTAGTGTTAAAAAATCCTAGAAATAGCTTAATTTACAGACCTAATATTTTATATTAATACAAATTAAATAATTAACTATAATGAGTATATTGAGAGCAGAGAAGATTATCATTAAACCAGTGGAAGAAAATGTAGCCTCTTGGATACCGGAAGGTAAAGATGGAAGAGTTAGGTGGGAGAATACTTCTCAATCTTATGATGCCCCAAGAACTTCATATGGGGTAGCAGAAATTTTAACAAAGGAAGAACAAGCTGAACTAGAAAAAGAGATTGACAGTACTAGACCTAAGGGTTGGTTAAGTGTCTATGCTAAAACACCTGGAATATGGATAGGTAAAGGAAGATACAAGTTAGATATTCCAGCTGATGGGGTTACATTAAATTTAATGAATCCTATTGACTATATCAAGTATAAAATAGCTTTAATACTTACTAAAGACATTGCACCAAGTTATGAGCAAAGAGAAGAAAAGAAATATCTTTATTATATGGAATCTGAGTCTAATATAGAAAAGACTGAGGAAGCTAAGGTAGATAAATTGATGCTGGCTACAGAATACTTTACTAAAATAAAAGATAGTAAGGACAAGATGAGAAATCTATGGCTTATTATTAATAAAGGAGATACTAGTAAAGTTCCATTAGATGTTACTACTTCTATTTTAAAGACTAAAATATTTGAATATTTAAACACAAGAACCAGTATGTTCTTGAATATAGTAGAAGACCCTGATTATAAGTATAAGGTTCTTTATTTTAGAGCCTTAGAAACAGGTACTTTTGAAAAGAATGGTTTTGAAATTAGAGCTTCTTATAAAAATGGAAAAGTCATTGGTAATTCTATGACTGATTCTATTATCTTTATTAAAGATTTAGAAGCCGATAAAGAAAATCAACAAGAATTTGCTGTCTTTTTGGATAGAATAAAACAATAAATGGACGCAAATACGATGAAAGACCAATTGATTGCACGTCTACGAGGAACTAATTATGCAGTTCTCAACATAGATGATAGGGAAGCTTCAGACGTGCTATCTCGTGCAGAATTAGAGTTTGTAATGAGAAGATTTACAGCGGATTCTAATGTTAAGAAGAAAGGATTCGAAATAGACAGTAAAAGAAGATTAGATTTGAGTAATCTTTTAACTAGCCATATAACTTTTAAGAGAATCAAAACAAGTGGGGATGGAGATTTTATGATAGGTACTGAAGATAATGGAGCATTAAGAACACCAGATAAAGATTATCAACTGTTGTATAGTGGAGGAGCTACTCCTTATTCAGCTACTGATAACTTTGGTGTATTCGTAAGAATTCCGAATGAATGTTTATTCATTACTTCTGAATCTTGTAGTACCACTAGAGATAGTAGTATTAAAAATAATGTTCCAGTAAAGGTTGTTTCTTATGAAGATTATATAACTAAAATATATCACCCATATGAGAGTCCAGGCTACAATTTAGTTTGGAGAATGGATTCTGGTAATTGGACTCCTGCAGCTGAGTTGTCTCCAAGTACTGAAGAATCTGTAAAGAATCTGACTGGAGATAATGCAGATGCTTCTGGTAATCCTATTACAATAGCAACAGAGAGAAGTGTTCACTTAATTCCAGGAAAAGATTGGGTTGTTTCTAAGTATACAATACATTATGTTAAGAAACCTAGAAGAATATTAGTAGATACTATATCTCCTAATTTACAACAAAGTTCTGAACTTAATTCATCTGTACACGATGAGATTGTTGATGTTGCTGTTAGGCTATTTACAGCCGATAGAATACCAGAACAAGCTAAATATCAAGTAGCTGAAAAAGAGCAGAGAGAAGATGAATAAACAAATTCTATGAAATTTGATAATTTAATAATGAAAAAGCTAGATTTAATAGAGGATAAGTTGGATAAACAACTTCTTCTATTAGAAAAGCTTACTGTCAGACAGGAAACCTTAGAAGAAACAATTAAAGAGATTTCTGCTAATGCAAATGATAAATCAAAGATAGTAAAAGTAGTAGAAAGTATAAGCAGTATCACTAAGAATGGTAAAATAAAGAATACAAAAACAAAGAAAAATAAAGTAGAAGAAGATGTTAAGTAACGTCTATCTTCAACATATATTTAATTACAATTATGCATACTTCAAAAAATTATAAAAGAGTATTTGTAGCTAGAAATTGTGCTAGAACAGTTGGATTAACTTCCAGTAATGTAGCAGATAAATTAGCCTACGGTGAAATTGTTGCAGTAAATAAAGGTGGACAGTTAATTGATACTGCTGCTAAAGCAATAGCTGCTAAAGCTATTCGCTTTATGATAGGAACTAAAGATGGAAGTCCTATTGTTACAGACCTTATCTTTAAAAAAGATTTGTTGTCTGTAGAATCTAGTAAATATGTAGCTCGACAAGAAAAGAAAGTTATTATTGGTTATGATGGTGCTGCTAATAGCATTGATGTTATTTCTGGAAATGTGTATGCTGTAGAAGTAGACCATATTTATAGAGGAGCTTATAGTAAAGAACCATTTTCTACACGAGCTTCATACGAGTCTCCTTTAACTGGAGCTACTCAGTTCAATATTGCTCAAAATTTAGCACAGTTATTAGCTTATGATTACAGCATCTTTGATGAAACTGTACGAGTTAATATTATAAGTGACCAAGCAGGTGTTGCTGGTATGACTGGAGCTGAAGTTATTAATGGTAGCCCTTCAGTATCTTATACTGGTGGTACTGCTCCGGCAGTTGGAAATGCAGTAGTAGTTCCTGGTTTAACTGGTGGAATTCATAGAGATGAAGATAACTCTTTATATAAAGTAATCTATGTAGATGCTACTAACAGTGTTATTGAATTAGATAGACCTTATCAAAACAGAGACCAATCTGGATTAGCTGTTACTACAATAGCAGCTCCTGGAACTGGTGCTTATGGACTTACTTTAGAAGGAATGCCTATGGTAGTCAATTTTAAAGAAGCTTATTCTGTTATGGATTTTGATACTAGAATATTTGGTTTTGGTACAACTTTATTGCAAGCTAAAGGAGCAACTTTAGCACAAAATGAAGGCTTTGGTAGACATGAACCTGTAGCTAATGCAGAGTATTTGAATGGGGATGGAGAAGGTAGAAATATCTATCAAACTCAAGAGTTTCAAGCTCCTAATATTAATACTGATTCAGGAACTGGTTATAGTATGGTTAACATTAGATTTGACCATATGTCTAGTCCTAATATGATTAACAATCATAGTGTTCCAAAAGAAGTAGATGTTTATTTACAACGTGGTACTTATGCTGATATTGCAGCTGATGCTGCTGGTACTGCATTTGGTACTAACATTGAAACAGGTACTGGTTTAAGTGGTGTAGATGGCACTAGCTTTTTGAACGTTATAAATGCATTTGCTGTAAATGCTGGAGTATTAACAGCTACTGCTAATACTGTTGCTAATGGTGGCAAGGAAATAACTGCCGGAATTACTTTATTTAGTAATGGCATTGATGTTTAATATTAATATAGGGGGGTTTTAACAATCCCCCTTTTTTGTTTATATATGTTTAAATTCAATTTTGTAATAAATAAAGATAAAAATGTAGTCATAAAAGATGTGTCTATGATGTCAGACAAATTTCCACCAAAGATAGAAAGTATGGTGATGTCTATTTCAAGTGCTGGAATACCAGAGGGAGTTGTAGAAAATTTAGATATAGTAGAATATATGAGACTGCACAGAGTTAATAATGAGTTGTATATTATAAAGCCAGAAACCTTAGGATTGAATGCAGGAAGTAATATACTTGACGGTACATACAGAGTTACAATAAAAATTAATAACACTTTAGAATACAAAGATACTTTCGTATACTTAGATGAGTTGGCTGGAAAAATAACAGTTCTGATGGATAGTATTGATACAGATATAGATATAGAAGATAATACGATATTTACAGATAATATACCATATGATGTTAAACATTCTAAGATTTATTATATTATAGCTGTCTACTTTAAACTTTTAACATTATTAAGGGATAATTCAAAGGTTGCTGAAGTTAATGACTTAATAGACAAGCTACAAAGATTATTACTGATAGTTACATGAGTTTAATTAATATTAGTAAAGAAATGTTTGATAATGGAGTATTTGTATTTGATAATGGAAACTATATCTTTATAGAGGAAATTCAATACTCTGGAGATGGTATCTATTGGGAAGATACATTTAATCCAAACAGTCATACAGACCCAAGAGACCCGACTAATACATTAGACGGGCATAAATGGAGACGAGTTCGTCATGCTGGAGATGGAAACTATCAAGTAGCTGAATATATAGTGGCTGAAGACGGAAAGACTCCTGTATTTAGAATAAATAGTAATAATTTGGAGTATAAATATAGTGGAGCAGATGATTCCACATATGTTGTTATTTCTCCAATGAGTGCTTTAAAAGGAATTAAAGGAGATAAAGGAGACACAGGAGAAGGATGGAATATTGATGTTGTTAGTTACTGGTTAGAGAAGCCAGATTGTGCTAGCTCGGCAGTTTCTAGTTCTATTACTAGCTGTCCCACATGCACCCCATCAACAACTACTGCTACTTGTGATAACAACTTAACTTTAATGTTGAGTTTAGGAGATGGTTTGAAAGCAATAGTTATTGGAGATGTTGGTGATTTTAGGAGTAACGATGGAATTACTTGGATAGAAATAGTTTCTACTGATATTGGTAACTATACTAGATTTACAGCAACTGATGCTATAGGCACTGGCTCTGTAGATTATCACACACAAGATACTTTAAGTACAAAAGGAAAGGTATATTACTGTAATGAAGGAGTATGGACATTGTTTTTGAATGTTGCTATTAGCGACCATAAGGTTGCACCCACAGAGGCTTTTGAAACCGCTTTTAATAGTGGCTTTTTTATAGATGACTATACAGTAGCTACTTTAAATAGTAACTTTATTTATGGCACGATTGCTTTAACTCCTGATTTTAAATTAGTTGTTAAACAAGATAGTCTAGAGCCAATACACTTCAAAGATGGCTCTTTTGGAGATGGTCTTGATGAGGGGGTTGTTAATTCAGACGGAATTAAAACAAGCCCAATAAAAGTTAAAACTACTGATTTTAGTGGTTATGGTTTGAATACTTATACTAGAAGCGATGGAAATGATGATTTAGAAGTTGATGTTCCAAATCTTGTAGGAGATGGCATGTATTCTTATCTTACTGGAAGTCCTGCTGATGGTGAAGATGATTATATATTTAATGTAAAAGTAGCTAACTTATTTGAAGCTACTAATGGACTTCAAACAGTTGTTGGAGTAGATGGCTTTAATGATATGGCTGTTCTTTCTGGAAAAGGTATAGCAGTTGATGCTAATGGAGTAAATGCTGATGTTGATAATACATCAATGTATACTGATGGAAGTGATAAAATATCTATTAAAAATGGTACTTCGGGTAGTGATGGTGTATTAGCTAAACATTTAAACAGTGATACGGTAAATGAAGATAAAGGATTAGAATTGGATAACACAACTGGTATTGCAGTTAAATTGTCTCCTACTGCTCCACAACCATTAGACTTTGATAACACAGGATTATTTATAAAAGAAGATGGAGTTCATGGTTTTCATCTTAACAAGGATGTTATTGATGAAGCTGGTGGCTTAACATATGATGATATTGCCGATACAATACAATCTAAAGTAACTGTCGGTGGTGGCTTACAAATCGTAGCTACTGGGTTACAAATAGATACTGGAGATTTAAGCTGGATGAATAATGCAGTTGTTAAGAAAGTAGAAGTTTGGGATTATTCAGGACACACAAACTTTGGAGATATACATGGAGATATTGCTATAGAAGGAGATGTGTCTAGTGATACATATATGCAGATAAAACTTTCTTTAGTAGGCAATACAATAACAATAGCACCAGAAACAAACTTAGGAGCATTGACAGCACTTATTACAGCTACAGCTCCTTCAGCAGTAACATCATTACCATGGACTAGTATAACAGGCAAACCTACTGATAGGGTTATTGAAGATACTGTTTATGGAGGTAATATGAAAATAACAGATAATGGTTTATTCTTACAAGCACCCAATGGTGATTGGGGTAAACTTATTATTGTGGATGATAACTTTAGTCTAGGAATTGATGAGACAGCGACTCCATAAGGGCAGTAAAGACGCTCAACCTAAAGTACATCTTTTTGAAAAGCTTGATACTTTTTCTGACAAACTAACTATAATGGTTATAGGTAGTAAGGGAGAGAAGTATCAAGCTTCTTTTATAGATATAAAAGAATATTTATTAAGAGAAATACTTAAGGATTTAGAGAATGTAAAGAAGAAAGTTTCTGAAACAAAGGTTACTAAAACTAATTTGCTTAAAGCTTTTGCTAAAGATAGTGATATTAGTTTAGGTAAACCTTATAATATAATGTCAAGTAACGGTATTGAAAAGAAAGGTAAGAATGGAGTTATCTATAGCGATGACAATCAAGTTAGAGTTAATCTAGGAGGTACTTGGCATACAATATTTGATAAGAATGGCATTCATTGACAATTATGCATTTAATATTGAGAATCCACAGAAATTAGAGATACTGTGGAGTCCAGATATAGTTTGGGATTATGATAATGACGGATATCCCTCAGGAAATGAAACTTTATTTGATTGGAAAGCAGAGTTTATGCCTTACTACACATCTCCAGATGGTTTTACTGTCTATCATGTGTGGATGAAGTATAAGGTTGGAGATAAAGGAAGTTGGTCTTTACCAATGAGAGTTAACTATCCAACAGTTGTTAAAGGAGAAAAAGGAGATAAAGGAGCCTATGGAGAACAAGGAACTAGAGGGCAAAGAGGTGCTGTTGGTAAAGGAATTGATATTCAATATGCAGATGAATATTATAATATAGTTCCATCAAATAGTTCTGCTTCAATGTATGTAAGATTTAGAATTGAAGGTGAGAATTGGAGTGTTTGGTTAAAAGCAATTGGAACTGATGGAGTTGATGGAGCTGATGGAATTGGCACTGGAGGTACTGGTGTTCCTTCGGGAGGCACTGATGGGCAGGTTCTATCTAAAACAGCATTAAGTTATGCTTGGATTGATAAAGTTGATATATATAACAATTCTGACGCTATTTTAGCGATGGGGGTTAAAGATGATACTAATTCATTAAATCATGATAAATATACTGATGGGGAAGCTGTTACTGCTATGGGAGTTAAAGGAGATAGTAATCCATTAAATCATGATAGGTACACAGGAGCTGAAGTATTGGCTTTATTCTCTGCTACATCTCCAATAGATATATTAGCTGGAACTATAAGTCATAAAGACACTGATGGAAATAAGCATATTCCAGCAAGTGGAACACAAGAGTACTCTATAACATTAGATGGCAGTGGAAACTTAGTATGGAAAGATGCTTTGTGGATGAGTGATTTAGATGATACTGCAATATTAGGAGCTACTGATAAATTATATAGTGCAAATAAGATACTAACTCTTTTTGCTGGATTACAATCTTATGGTATACGTTATGTATGGACTGATGCAGTAGCAAGAGCAGCCGAGGTTGGAATGAGTGCTGATGACTTAGGGGTGCAAGATGATACTAGAGATGTGTATAAGTATAGTGGGATTGCTTGGGAAGTGTTCTTTAACTTGGATGCAATACATAATCATGATGACTTATACTTTACTAAAAGTCAAGTAACAACTATGCTAGCAGATTACTATACTAAAGTAGCATTACAAGGTGATGGAACAGCTCAAGTACATTGGAATAATGTGACTAATGTTCCTTCTTTCATTCAGCTTACAGGTATATCAGCAACATCTCCTATATTATATGATGATACTACAGGGGTTATATCACATGCTACAAGTATGATTGGAGTTACTACTAATACATCCTTTGTGGTTCTAAATAGAGTCATTGATGATGGTTTTGGACATTTAGCAGGTATAGAAAAAATAGATTTAGAAACTTCTGGAAAACATATGATTGTTGATGGTGATGGATTGCAAGTAGTTAAGCATACTTCTGGGGGAGATGTTACTACTAACTATTATAATCCTTTTGATGATAGTATTAGCTATGAGCTAGCATTATTATTTGCTGGTTCTAGCGGAAACTATGGTACTAGTAATAAAGCAGCTAGGTCAGACCATAAACATTCTGACAAGAATTTGAGAATAACAGTTACAGATAGTCTTATTGGAGCTGATTTTGATTTAGACTTTGTAAATGGAATACTTAACAACTATTCTTTAGTTTCAGCTGGACCAGTTGGTACAATAGGAACAGACGACTTTAATGGAGATTTGGGTAGTATAATAGCTGTAACAACTAAATGGTATGTAGGAACATCTACTGATACATCATGGTCAATTGTTCATATTAATGGAAATGATAACTGCTCATTTGAACGTTCTTCTGGAATTTATGAATCAAATGCAAATCATATTGAACTTGTGGGAGACCCTGACTCTGAGGGTACTTATAATTTAGTATCTCATCCTTCAGAGACTGTTTTAGATGTATTACATGTAATTGTAAATCCGTAATTGATAACTAATACTATCTAAAAATTAGTATATAATACTATAAATTACAATAACTTAATAGCTACTTTTTATTCATATAGAAAGTAGCTTTTAAAGTTATTATATTAAAATAAAAAAGAATAAATGAAAGCAGACATAGCAATAGCTAAGATATTAAAGTTTATAGACCATGCTCTCAAGGGAAGTTTAGTTGTAACTTCAGTAGGAAGCAGTACTACTACTGAAACTAATAGTGCTGCTATCTTAGCTGAATTGGGAACTGTAGATAGCTCTATAAATAACATAAAAAGCACTCCAACTATAATGGCAACACACTGGAGTCCTACTGATTTTACAGCAGCATATACAAGTATTGATACTATTATATTATCAGGGCATCAAGACTTGTCCGATTCTTCACAAATTAGAGGAATCAAAGTAGTGAGAGCAGATAATACCTCAGAGATATTAGTTAATGGGGCAGGAGTTACAATGACTTATTTAGCTAATGTAATAACTGTAGTAGGGTTAACAACTAACTTTAGTATAACAGATGTATTTGAAGTTGGTATTAATTATCAAGATAAGGCATATGATTCTGAATTAGATACAGAAAAAAATGTGGTACAGAATCCATTATGGAAAAGATATACTCAAAAAGAACCATTAGTAACGGCACAGGATTTAACGGCAGCTTATGCAAACGTTGGCAGCTTAATTGATATGCAAGGCTACGGTAATTTAGTTATTGCGGTAACACGAGATATAAATGACAGCGAAGATGTATTATTAAAAGCTCTCGGAGAAATTGAATCAGGCGGTACTTTAAATGCCGAAATTGACGGGCTTAGTGAAAAAACATTATGGACAACCACGGCAGCAAGTGCAGACGGAACAACTATTTATACTTTTGAAACAGACGGAATACCTTATATACAGCTACAAGCAATAGCAGGAACATTAGGTGCTATGGCAGGTGATTTGACTATAAGTATTATAAAAAAATACTAATATTATGGCAGGATTTAAAAACGGAAATAAGCAAGTAAATGAAATAGAATTTTTCGAAGAGAATCCTATAAAAATGAACGATACTGTTTGGAGAGATATATATGGTAGGGTTATTTCTAAGAATTTAGATACAGCAACAGGACATTGGGATTGGAATAGTGGCTATTTCAGAGCAGATGATTCTGCAAATGTTTCAAATGATGACCATGCTCTTTATATTCTCACACAACTTAATCATTTTGTAGACTACAGAGCAGGCTCATACACTTCTTTGCACATACATTGGAAACAAGAACAAGACCCTGCAAGTTATAAGCCTGCTTGGAAACTATAATATAAAATAATTGATTCAGGTGGAGAAGTTCCTACTTTTTGGACAGATGGTTCTGTTCTTGAAGAAAGTGCTTTTCCTTATAACAATGCAGGAAAGCAAGACCAAATCACAACTTTTAATCATATTGATATAGAAGGATTAAATGTGTCGAGTAGAATACTGTTTAAGTTGTGGAGAGATGGCACAAACGTATTAGATACATATCAACAATACTTATATTGTAGCGATTTTGATATTCATGTTCCTGTTTATATACAAGGAAGTAAAGAAGAAATAATAAGATAATTATTAACCAAAAAAAATAAAATAATATGTTTAAAATAAATATTAGTAACCATCCTAATTTTCCTGATATTACAAGGAAAGCTGAAATGATTGCCTTAACACAAGACAGCCAAAAAGGTAAAATTACAATGGAAGTTCAAATTGAACACTACTTAAATGATTTACCTTTTACCGAATACAACAGACCGATAAAATTGTTGTTAAACAACACAGCACAATATCCTACCGGAGAAATGGATGCCGAAGGTAATCCCGTAACAATAGGAGACTATGATTATTTCACGATGCAGGCAGAAGCAGGAGCATCACTTAAGTCTTTGGTAGAAGGCGGTGTTATGCAAGTGGATAGTACAAAGGTATTAGATATTAAGTGTGCCTATAAAGATGTACCTGAAGTAATTTAGAGGTTATGGCTAAAGAGAGCTTATACGGTATAGATAAGAATCTTATATTCAGAGAAACTTTTAATAGTGAACAAGCTGTAAGAAATAATGGTGGTGTGCCTGTTGATGTAGATTTTAGTGAGGGTGTTGGTAGTTTTAATGGGAGTAGTAGTATTATTGACTTTGGGAATAAATTTGAAACTTTATTAGACAATGAATATTCTTTTAGAGCTATTGTTAAGCCTAACATAGATGATGGAATTGTTATTTATCTAAGTAACACTACAATTCAAAGTAGCATAACTATAAGACTTGATACAAATTGTATAGGTTTTTCAAGGGCAGGTGTAAACAGAGTAATGCTTCTTTCTGATTTAGATATTGCAACAAAACATGAAATAATAGGTATTTATGATGGTAGCGGTATTAAATGTTATATAGATAATATCAAAGTTATGCTAAATATATCTACTTGGTCTTCTATGGGTGACCAAAAAAAATTAATAATAGGAGATAGAGCAGTTAGTAATTCAAAAGAATACAATGGCACAATAGACCTAATAGAAATCTACAACAAAGCCCTAACAGCCGAAGAAGTTTCAAACTTATACAACAAAACAACACATCGAGCATTAAATCATGCAAATAAAATATTAAGTGTGAATACGTTGGGTGGTGTTATTAAAGATAAAGCAAGTAATCCTTTAACAAACACAAATGTTGAAGTGTTTAAAGCAGGACAATTTCCAAGTATGAAGTTTAATGGTGTTGATAGTATGATTGATACAGGTAGTGATATGATAGGTACGAAAGCTGTTACTGTTTTTGGGTGGATAAAACTGCATAGCTCTGGAGAAAATATAACAGGAAGAATTATAGACAACGGAAAGACTTATTTCTATATATATGGAACTACTATGAAATTATTTTTTTCAAGTAACTACTCCACTCCAGTAAGTTCAAATAATTATTCAATAAAATTAAATAAAGAACAATTTATAGTAGCAACAAGAAAAGCTGATGGTAAAGCATCCCTTTATATCGGAGATAAAAGCAATACACCTGTATTAAGTGGATTAACAGACCGAGATAGTGGAACTCCGGAAATAGGAACAACAAATGTAATCATAGGTAATAGTGCAGACCAAACAAGAACTTTTGACGGCTTAATAAATCAACTAACAGTAGTAGAAGGCATCCTAATACCTGAACAAATAACTCAAGCATGGTCAAGCACTAAACAATATATAGAATAAATACAATGAAAAAACTAATAACAATAGTAATAACATTGATGCTGTTCACACTAAACATGACAGCACAGACAGAAAATAACATATTCCAGCAAGACAAGGTAGCTCACTTCTCATGTGGCTATTTAATTAGTTCTTATACTAACATACAAACCTATGAGCTATTAAGTTTCACACAAATGAACACTAAAACAGCCAAGGCAGTAAGTTTAATTACAGGAGTAGGAATGGGTGTGTTGGCAGGACATTTAAAAGAAACATATGACAGAAGGCATGGAGGTACTTATAATATGGCAGACTTGAGAGCAACAATATATGGTAGCATAGCAGGAAGCATAACTATAAGATTAATACTATGGAATAGCTTTCCAAGAAGTAAACTTCCTGACGATGTATTTATTAACTATTAAACATGAAATAAGATGGCAAAAGTATTCGATTGGAAAGCAGGCAGTTTAATAGATAAAGTAAGCGGTAATTTACTTACTAATAACGGTGTTGTATTTAAGCAGACAGAAAAAGGGATGGCTGGGTATTTTGATAACGGAAATTCTTTAACTCTTACAGGATTAAATTTAAATGTAATTAATTTTCTTAGCAATGTTAAAGGAATAGGAACTTTAAGAATAGCTGTCGGAGCAAATAATACAGATATAATATTAACAGACAATTTATGGAAACAAGTTAAAAATACAGTATCTTATACATCTGAAACATCAATAACAATAAGTTGTATATCAGGTAATATATATTTACAAGTAATAACTTTATTTGATACAACTTTAACAACACAAGAAATAAACAACGAATACAAAGACTTCCTAAACTCACAACCCTTAGCGACAACAAAATTTAACTTTGATTACAGCTCTTTAAAACCGACAGATTTAAGTAATGAAGATGGTTTAATAGCTGCCTATAATTTTAAAGATGTAACTGATATTAGTTCAAAGGGGCATAACGGTACAAATATTGGGCATCCTTTAAGAACAAATGAAGGAATAAAGTATAACGGAGTTGATGATAAAACAAGTTTTGGAGATATAGGAAATGTAAAATCAGTAGCATTTAGGATTAAACTAAATTCGGATACAGAAACGATATTAGAGGGAGCTGCAAATGATAAACTTATATATGCAAGTTCAGGAACGTTAAGTTACCCCGATTTTGACAGTGCTTATGTTAACGGAGTAACTTCAAATATAATAGTTGAAGGATTGTGGTTAAATGTTTTTATTACTAGCAGTACAGATGTCAATATGTCAGTTTTAACATTAGCTCTTAATAATACAAGTTGCGGAAAGTTTGAAATAGCTTATTTACGCTTTTATACAACCGAAAAAGATATTAATTTTATAAGAAACTACCACAACCAATACGCCAAACAAGTAACATTTATTGATAACTTTATATATGAACCTGCCGACGGTACTAATATTGTACCTCAAGATTGGATAGCAGGAACAGGAGATTATAAAATTAGTGAGTTAATAGCAGATGACGTAGTATTACCGCACTTAAAGAAAGGTACTAAAATGTTAGAGTGTGTAAATACAGGTACAATAGCATTTCCGAGTAAGCAAGTTTATGGCACATGGGAATTTGATGTAAGCAGCAGTTCTCTTATTGTGTGCTATTTTATAAATAATAATATTGACATTAATAACGGATATGCAATAACTTTAGAAACAAACAGATATTACACAATTACACTTTCAAAAGTAGTATCAGGAGTACACAATATTTTATTTAAAACAGCAAATAATTATATTAGTGCAAATGTAAACTACCGCATTAAAATAACTTCATCATTAATTGGAAAATTTACAGTATATATTAAAGGTGGTACATTTGGAGATAATTATGTATTAGTATATGTAATAGGTGGTAGTGGCACAAATCCTGTAACAAGTGCTACATATAAAGTTTCTAATTTTACAATATTATCTCTTTATCCAGGAAGTCAAGTAACAAACATCAAGTACACAAAAGGAATAGAACAATGATAAAAATAAGTGAAATAAAAGATTTTGACTTATTCTTGTTCTACCCTTTACTAAGAGAATATAACAGAATTATAGTTTAACTACTATAAATTCTATAATATATAAAATAAATTAATGAAAGAAGGAAACTTAATATCTCTTACAAGAAGATATAAAAAGCCCAACTATAGAATTTTTATCTCTTATATGATAGCGAAGCTTACAAAAAGAAAAGGACAGCCTATAGATAAAGTTAAGGTACATTCAGCAATCATATATAAAAGAGATGGAATATTTATGGTAAGAGAGATGGAAAAAGATGGAGATTCACACCAAACATTAGAAGACTACTTAATAGAGTATAAAGATAGAGTTGAAATTAAAGAACATCCATACAGTTTCAAACCTGAAGAACTAGCTACATTTAATTACTTATGTAGATACCTTAAAGTTACCTATGATTATAGAAATACATTCTTATGGCAGGTTGTTAAATACTTTACAGGAAAATTTCTAGGTAAACAAACAATGTATTCTAGAATGTGTGCAGAGGACTTTCAAGACCAATTTAATGTACTAAAGTATGGATACTTTAAGACCCCAGAAATTACAAATCCTAATGAGGTTCATTCTTTAGTTAAAGAGTGGAAGATTATTTACATTAATAATCATTATGTTAATTAACTATTTATTATTAGTTTCATTTCTTATTATAAACATATTTGATGCAATCGGAGATGGAATACGTTATTTAATAGAAATAAAAAAAGAACCAATAGCAGGTTGGAAGTATAAGTTATTTGAAGCTTTAGCATTAATATTAGCTTTCTCAACTTTTGCTTTTATACCAGCATTGAATACTACTCAATTTTTATTGCTATCTATTGCTTTCATACTAATAAGATACTTCTCTTTTGATTTCACATTTCTAATAGTTACTAATAGAAAGTTGAGAGATTTTGGAAATACTTCTTTAGTAGATAAAATACAAAAGTGGATGTTTAACTCTCCTTTTGGAGTTGTTATTATGATTAGTGTTAAAGTTTTATCTTTAGTACTTTCAATGATTCTTCTTTTAGATATTATACAATTTTAAAATTTATATGATGATTGATACTATTAGATTTCCTTTTTCAGGCAGAACAACATTTAACATATTATGGATAGCAGATGCTCACTATGATAGTAAATATTGCGATTTAAATAAACTAAAAAAGGATATGACTGAAGCTCAGTATATAATAGTTAGTGGAGACTTTTTCGACGTTATGGAGGGATACTTTGATAGAAGAAGGTCAGGAAAAGATGAAAGGTTTAAAAAAACACTTTACATTAATGACTTAATAGATGAGACAGTATTGTTTTTAGAGCCCTTCAAAGATAAAATAATAGGCTGGAATAAAGGAAATCATGAGTTGGCTTTTGAAAAATATAGTCAGATTGATTTGACAGCTGAAATATTTAAAAGATTAAAAATAGATGTTCCAAGACATGGGATGCAAGGCTATTATGTTTTGTCATTTCATAATAAAGCATCAAAGCATTCCTATTCTACAGTAATCTTTCACACACATAATACTGGATTTGGGGGAAGAAGAAGTAAAGGAGCTAATGCAGCTGATATACTTCTTGGAGAAAGACCTGATGCTGATGTGATAATAGGGGAGCACTCACACAGAGGAGTTATAGTTCCTTTAAAAGTCGAGAAAGTTAATAAAGCTAGAAAAATAAAATATATAACTAGATATTTTGTTCAAGGACTTATGTACAAAGCCGCTGATGAAGATACAAAAGGAATGTCCTTTGAGATAGACAAAGGAAGAGGTCTTATGCCAATAGGTGGTATAAATATAAATATTTCTATTCTTAGACGTGGTGCAAACACATCAAACACTGCATCAGATGTCGAAGTAAAAGTTAGTTATACATAATAGATATGATAGAATTTATAAAAGAATCATGGTTTATAATACTAGCTGGATTTTTAATTCCTACCATATTCTTTATATTTAAAGAGTTTTTTAAATTAAAGAATAGAAAGATGGATGATGAAGTAGAAAGAATTAAAGAAGAAGCTAGTTTTAAAGAAATAATTAACAGAAAGTTAACAGATATAGAAAATAAAATAACAGAGCAGTTTACAAAACTAGAAAAGATGTATTTAACTGCTAATTCAAAAGTAGAGGCAAATAGAAATGATATATATAGTAACAAGCGAGATATAGAATCTATTGAGAAAGAAATAGAGAATACTAAAGAGTGTCAAAAAGACATTGAAGATAAGATGTATGCTCTTAATAGAAAAGTTACAGATAGATTACTAATAATAGAAACCCTTAATAAACATAATAAATGACACTAGATTATTATATAGCTGATATAAGAGCAGCAACTAGAAACTTACATGATGATGGCAATCTAGATGACAGACTTATAGTTAGATGGATTAATACACAAAGAGCACTATGGATTAAGAGGCAAATAGGAAAAGAATATATAATTAGTAGTAATATATCTCAAACTATACCTTGTATCGAACTCAAAGTAGCTACAGCATCTGAATGTAATTTATTTAAAACAGATAGTAGATTATTAGTTTCAACTAAAATTCCTAAACCAATAGAACTTAATGATAGGCTGGCAATTATTGATGTCAGAACTCCAGAATTACTTGGATACTCAATTACTCTTGTTGATAGAACTGATTTAAAGTATGTAAATAATGGTAGATTTAATAGTATGGATATATATGCTACCTACTTTAGAGATAGACTGTATCTTAAGGTGCCAGAAAATAACTTTAAAGCTGCTTTGTTAACTTATATATCTTATGAAGCAGTACTGGAGAATCCTACAGAAGCCTCTGGTTATAATAATTGTGATAACTCTCCATGTTTTGATATTGATAATGATAATTATCCACTTAGTGATGCTTTATGGGAGTACATTCAAGGACAAATAATAACTAATAAATATGAAATTCGTGAACAAATTAGAGACACAGGAGAGAACAACGAGAGCGGGGACAGTTAAAGCCCACTTTACTAGAGAAGAAACAGTTTACTTAGATGGTATTTATAATATTCAGAGGAAATACTTAGGAACTAAGTTATCCTATAAACAGTATAAATACTTATTAGCTAGTATAAATGATAAGGTATTTAATGCTATGCTAGAAGGCTATGAGCATACCTTACCAGCAGGCTTAGGTAAAATGCAAAATAACATCGTCAAATGTGAGATGGTGTCTGAGGGAGATATAATAAATAAAGGTAGAACTACTTATCCTATAGATTCAGCAGCTACTAGAGAGACTGTGGCTGCTGGAAAACCTCAAATAATATATGACTTTACAATTGATAAAGTCTTGAAGTTTAGATGGTACAAACACTCATTTAAGAATAGAGCTAAGTACTTTCTTAAACTTAACCATAATATTCAGTTAAAACTGTATAAGTATGCAAAATATAAATTACGTTGATATAGATTTTATAATGGAGAAATATAATGAAGATAAACTCCCAAATACAGACTTAAAAGAGCATCAAGCTAAAGAATGGATATATGAATCCCTCCGCAAAATCGGTAGTATGCAACTATTCGAACAGAAGACGGAGATTTTGAAAGTTGTGAATAATCAGGCAAGAGTTCCTGGTTACATAAACAATATAATAAACATTAGAGACAAAAATAATAACAATATGGTGCTTGAGCAGTCAGAGTATAATAGAGCTTCATCGAAGATATATTATATGCTTAGAGGCAGAGTTATAAGACTGTCAACAAGTACCGAAGAAATACACATAGACTATTTAGGAATTCCGACGGATGAGAAAGGAAGTCCTTTAGTACTAGATAACACGTATGTAATATCAGCAGTTCTTGCTTATCTACACTTTAAAATAGCTAAAAAGCTATGGATTACGAATAGATTAAGTCCTCAAAAATATATGGATTTTGAACAAGAATGGTTGTTTTACGTCAACTCTGCATCAGAAGCAGTTGATACACCCAGCTTTGACGATTTGGAAAGTTGGGATTCTTTGTTTCTGGGTTTCCCATTGAATAGAATGAGGAATTAATTTAAAGGAGATATAAGATGAAGAAATACCTTAGAGAAGTCCGATTGCGGGCGAGAGCTATAATATATATATTCTCCCTACCGCCTGAAAACTAATATTATGGAAAGTATAAATGTTTTTACGCAAGGGATGGATAAAGATACCTCTGATGAGTTAATTTCGACACAACGATATAGACATTTAGAGGGAGGAGATATTCTTTATAAAAGTGGAGATAGCGCTGGAACTGTAGTAGATATAAAAGGTAATGAAGTTTTAGATATAGTATGGGCTACAGATACTGGTGAATATCCAGTAGGTTATATAGATGTTCTTACTGAAGTCGCAACAAATCCATACTCTTCTGTTTATAAGATTAGAGGAGTTGGATATATTAGAGATGACATTGTACTATTATATGCGGGAGCTAATTCTTACATGATAGTAGATTTATTAAAATATGATGAAGCTAATAACAGATACATAAGAATTAACATATTCTATGAAGAACATTTAGATGTATCTCAGAGTAATTGGTTCGTTGTTAATACTAGATATGAGAATGAAGCTAGTTTAAAAGTTTATTTCTCAGAGAAGAACAATGACGAAGGGGTTATAAATAATCTTAGATATTTAAATGTAGCCCCTGATATTGTTGATGGTGTTATTTTAAATAATAAGTTACAAGCTAGCTATAATAGATATAGACCATTTCCTACAAGTGGAATAGAATCTTTGGGAAAAATTACATCTACTATGTTACCAGCTCCTACTTTAGATAGTAAGAGTAGTGGTGATTTATATAATGGTGTTTATCAATATTGTTATAGGTATTTTAATGAGTTTGGAAATAAGTCTGGCATTAGTGATTTAAGTGAACTTATTCATTTAAGTAAAAGTGGTTATACAGATACTAGGGAATTAAGAGGGGGTCTTACTACTGGTACTATAGATGAGATAAATTCAAATAAAGCTATAAGTATATCTATACCGACAGATACTTCATACACTCATGTAGAAGTTATAAGATTATGGTATAGTAGTTTTACTTCAATACCAACTATGGCTGTTATAAGACAGCTTCCTATGTCAACTTCAACAAATCAAATTATAACAGATAGTTCTTTTGATTCTGTTGTTAGAGAACTAGACTATAATGAGCTTAATGCATTGAGCAACTTATATAGTGCTAAAGCAGTAGTAGATAAGGATGATGTACAGTTGCTGCTTAATATTGATGAAGATAGCTTTGATATTGATTTTGATGCTAGAGTTTATCAATATGATTCTGGACATACTTGTCAACTACAAAATGAGAGTGGAGCAAGTGAGCTATCTTTTACAGCAGCAACTAAAGATTATGCTAACATACCAGAAGAGAATGATTGTGTTAATCCTACGAATAAGCTATCAAATGACTTTTTAACAGCTCTCAATGGATTTAAGTATAATGAAGCAGGAACACTTGGTGCCGATGGTTTAAATGTTCATGTTACTTACACTACTAAAACTATAACATTAGAAAGCTCTTCAATAGAACTCAACTCGTATTTAGAACTTAATACAGACTTTAGAGAAGATACCGCTTTAGGAAGAAAACGTTTCTTTCAGAGTGATGAAATATATAGACTTGGACTAGTATTTAGAGATACATATGGAAGATTTACTCCTGCTAAATGGATGGGAGATTTGAGAATGCCTAGTTATGATGATTTATGGGGTGCCTCTGGAGCTATAGCTAATAGTCCTGCTGTAAGAGTGGCTGTTCCAAGAATTACAGTTAATACTGCTGGAACTGAAGCTGAAGGTTTAGCTTATAAAATTGTTTATGTAAAGAGAGAGAAACTAGATAGGACAGTTGTAACAGAAGGTCTAATGACTGGTGTTAGATATCCTGATTCTGATTTACCAGAGTTTGAACATAGACCTGCTGAATATATGAATGCTAGATATGTTAATACTCATGGAGATATCGAAAGGTGTTTTGCTGCGTGTTTACCACATAATTCGAGCTATCCATATACTGATGTTATGGGTATTGTTAGTCCTGAAGTTTTATATAATAAAGATACTAATTTTAACGGTTGTAGATTAGATGTAAAAGCTACTTTTGATATTAATACTTCTTCTACTGGTAATGGTAATGGAGAGCCTAATTATGACAATACTGTTATATTTTCAGCAGAGCCACCATTTGAAGGAGATACTATTCAAGATTTACCACAGTTTAAAATGTATAGAACTAAGACAGGAGATTTTGTTTCTAGAAGTGATAGTAGTACTTTTGATATTTTAGAAGATAAATTTGCTTTAAGTGGTAGTGCTGTTAGTATTAATGGAATAGAGATAGCACAATATGCTATATCGTTTGTTACTGATACTTCTGTTTCTTCTAAAGATATATATATGATGGGTAATCCTTGCACAACACATTATGTTGCTTTAGACCAATCTGTATATAGTGTTGGAAATATTAATTCATGGTCTATTCCTTATGTAAGAGTAAGAAAGGATACTGTTCAGTATGGGGGAAGAAGTTATGAGGCAAGACAAAATAATGTATATATAAGTGCCAGCGAATTAACAACTGCTTCTTATATAGATTTATATTTTGGAGATACTTTTATAACTATGTTTGAGTATCAAAGAACACAATTTCCTTTAGATAACTTAGATGATAATAGCGACCCAGAAGATAAACCTTATAGAATAAGTGCATCAGAAACTGTTTTAGTTCCTGTTCAATCAACAATAAATACTAATTTTAGAAGTGCTGAAAGTTTCTGTTCTTTACAAAGGGGATTAATAGGAAATTCTACATATCATAATATGCAAGTAAGAGAAGAAGGATTAGGATACTTTCAAACAACATATGGTAGGTATTCAAGCACAGGTGCTCCTACAACTTTAACGGCATATAAAGTTAGTGGTTCTTCTATATCATTAAGACCTCTGTATGAATATAATTCTGTATATAGTAAAATAAATAATGCTAAATTATTTATATCAACTTTACCAACTTCTTTTGACAACAAACATTTTGATACTAGAATAAGATATAGTGATAAAAAGAACAATGGAGAGTTATATGATTCTTGGCTAATATATAAAACTGCTAACTTTAAAGATTTAGATAATAAGTTTGGTAGTATAAATAATGCACTTAAGTTTAATAATGAAATAGTAGTATGGCAAGATAATGCTACTGCTTTTTTAGTGATAAATCCAAATGTGCAGATGCAAGGAGATGATGGCATATCTATGTATATGGGAACTGGAAAGTTCTTACATGATGTAAAATACTTAAGTACTGATATAGGATTACAAGGAATAAATGAAGTAGTACCAAGTATATCATCTATTTATTGGTTAGATAATAATAAGAAGAAAATCTATAGATTATTGCAAGGGTTGGAATCTGTATCTGATACTAAGTTGATGAATAGTTATTTTGCAGCTACAGTAAAAAGAGATACTAGATTTATAGGAGTATATGATAACTCTAGAAAGACAGTTATAGCAACCTTACTTAATTATGTTGGTAACTATATAGATAATGATTTGTTTAGTGTCACATACAGCACAGAACCTACCATAATTGTTGCAGGAGATACAAATAATGTAGAAATGATTTCTGGAGATTCATATAATTTAACTTCAGGAAGTTATTCTGGTGAATATATTTTAGATAAGTTAACGTCTACTTCTTTAATGTTTACTAGAGTAAACGGAGATTTGTTGCCAATAGGAATTATATTTTTAAGGAAATATTTAAAGTATTATAGCTCTTATACTGTAGAATTTGATGAGATGCTAGATGCCTTTAAAGGATTCCAACCTTATATAACTTCTTTGTACTTGAAAGGAAACAAACAAGTATTTAGTACAGAAGATGATGCTTTATTGTATGAACATAATGTTGGTAATAGAAGAACATTCTATGGAATTAAATATGATTTGATACTTGACTATGTTTCTAATAAAGAACCAATAATAAATAAAAAGTTTGAAGCTTTAACAGTAGATAATCAATCTATAGATGAAACTAGAGATTATGAAAATATCGTTGACTATGATGGAGCTGAAAATATCACATTCGATGGTGTAAGAGTTTTAGCAGATAGAAATATGACTGAGTATATAGATTTACATACTAAAGATGGTATGATAACTACTGAACTTATTAATGGAACTCCTACTGGAAATATAGACCCTACTGTATATAATGGTGCAAATAGGGTAATACATGATACTAATGGAATAAGGATTATACCTTATCCAACACATTTATATAATGTCCGAATGACTTTAAACAAGTTTAGACTAACATTACCTAGAATTAAGACAGGCAGAGTAGATAGTACAAACAATAATAAGTTAATAACAGAACTTGTTAGAGGAACAACTGCTACTGTTAGATTAGTTTATTCTAACATAACTGAAAACATATTTAAAGTTAGGAACATCATAACACATTTTACTACAAATGAAATCCAATAAAAAGAAAAAGACAAGTAAAAAGTTACCTTTTAGAAGAGAGGAGTCTGGATTACCATTGGCTTGGGTAGGAGCTATGCTTGATTTAATAGGCTCTGGTTCTAAAATGGTGTCTTCTGGTCAAGATGCTTTAGGACATACTAATGAGTATGGGTATAGAACTGATAGTTCTACTATGCTTGGTGGAGAAAATATGCTTAATCCAGTAGGAAAATCTGGTTCTATCTTAAAAAGTGATATGTCTGGTAGAGATAAGCTTAAAGGAATAGGTGGAGCTTGGTTGGGAGTCGTTCCCGGACTTGCTGGAGTTAGTGGAAACGTAACTGAAAGATTAAATGATAAATATTCTAGTTTATCGGCAGAAGATGAAAAGATTAGACAAGGACTAGATACAATGTTAAACACGCAACATGTAGATAGAAATATACCTACCTTTGCATTAGGAGGAGACATAGGAGACCCACCAACACCAATTATACCTAACTCATACTTTTCGGGTTTTGGAATAGATACTACTAGACTTAGTACAAATGATAAAGAAAGATTTGATACTATGAAAGGAATAGTTCAATTTCAAAAAAGAGACTTTACAGATATTGAAAGACAGTATGGCTTAGAGTACTTTAAAAATGTAGATAAGAAAGATTCTATTCGTAGAGAACAAGAGCTTCAAGATGCTATGGATTTAGTTAAAGATAATAAACTACCAGAATTAGCCTTAGGTGGACCGATACGTAGTCAGGTTGCTCTATTAAATAAGCAAGCTTCTAATAGAGGTATAACAGAAGAAGAACAAATTATGATAGATAATAATACTAGACCAGAAGATAATCCTTACTCTTACTTATTTGAGGAAATGGTAGGAGATAGGGAGCCACAATTAGAGTATGCTGGAGGTGGAGAAATTCCTAATGGTATTGATAAAATAATAGGAAACAATCATGAACAAGGTGGAGTTAATATTGGAGGTAGAGTTGAAGGCGAAGGTGGAGAAACTAAGGATGCTAATTATATCTACTCTGATAGATTTAAAATTGATAAAGAAGATATTAAGAGGTTTGACTTACCTAAACATTATGCTGGCAAAACGCTTGCAAATATAACTGAGAAAATATCTAAGAAGTATGAACTTAGGGAAAATGACCCTTTAGATAATAGAGATAAGAGAGCAGAAATGGATGTCATTAAGGGAATACAAAAACAAAAACAAGCTATAGAGTTATTAGAAAGAATGAAGAAATTAGCTAAAACCAATCCTGAAGCTCTTGCTCAAATGCAACAACAAGGAATGGGTCAGCCTAGAAGGGATGGCAGTGGTCAAGGCATGGGAATAGGACAACAGTTAGCTCAAACTAATGGTGGTGCTGGAATACCTAAAGCAGCATATGGAATGGATATATCTCCAATAGATAAACCAAATCCTTATGGAACTTATGATATGTCTAAATTAACAGCACAAGATAAAACTAATTTAAATAGCTTTAATAAGTCGGAACTTTCAGCCTATAACGATTCATTTGATTGGAATAATGTAGATAGCATTAAAGGATTACAACAGCATTTAATAGATAATGGTGTTACTATTCCTGGAGGAGCTGATAATAAAGGGCAATGGTTTACTTTAGATGCAATGAAGAATAATCAAGGTTTAGTAAATGACTACTTAGTTTCAACTAATTATAATGGTAATGATTCTACTACTGGAGATGAGGTTTATGATAACTATGCTGATGAAAAAGAAGATGCTACTGGAGCAGGCTTACTAACAAGACCAGAAGATAAAAATTGGTTTAGTGACTATCTTAATGGATTAAATAATAATAAAGAGAAAAGCTCATTACCATTGTATGCAGACGGATTAAGTCATTCTTCAGCAGGAGATAACTCTATTACACCAGACAGTATAAGTGCTAATGATGGAGAGTCTAGTAACATTGAAGATAAGTTTCATTCATCAGGAGCAACACTAGCTAATGTATTTGATATAGCTAGAGGAGTTATTGGCTCTTTTGCTCCTAAGAAGCAACCAAACCTTATAGGTGCACCACAAGTAAATGCTGCCTATTTAGACCCAACAAGAGCACTACAGTCAGCTACTACTTCAGAACTTACTACTGAGAGTAATATAGCTAATTCTGGCATAGGAGCTGGCTCAATATTAGCTTCAAGACTAGCATTAGCAAGTAATGCAGCTAAGACTAAAGCAACTATTAATGCTCAATATGATGCTCAGAATAGTGCAATCTTTAATAAAGCTAACATGTTTAATGCCCAAATGCAAATGACAAAAGCTCAAACAAATCAAGGAGAACTTAGATATAATGAACAAATAAATCAACAAGAAAAAGATGTTGCTTTAAACACTATACAGACTGGCTTACAAAATGTTGCTGAGAATAGACAGATGCAACAGTATATGTCTAATCAAAAAGAAAATCAAGATATGCTATTAGGAACTATCGGAGGAGATTATGTTAAACTTGTTCGTGATGGTAATACACTATCTATAGTTCCTACAAACACTAGTAATACAGACACAGGAGACACTAGAGATGAGGCTGGAATAGTCAAATATCTTAAGTCTCTTGGTAGAACAGATGAGGAGATTAAAACAATGATGGATGAGTATAGAGCATCTTATGGTGGCTAATCCAAAATCATCTAAAAAGTTCGATTTCTGAACTTTTAATTTTTGATACATCGTATCATTTTTATAAAAAAAGTCTGAAATTTGGACTTTAAAGTATCTTAAAATTTAAAATTCTGCAATTTTCCCCGACAATTTTCTAAGTTTTCGGGGATTTTTGTAGGCATACATTATAAGACACTTTAATAATTAACACAATAAAAAAACAATATGGCAAGATTTTGGAAAAGTAGGTACACTAGACCTATTAATACTTTCGTACCACTACCATTAGATTATCTAAGGAAAGTAGTGGACAAAGAAAATAAAGGCTTTGCAGATATAAAGGACGCAGCAGGAAATATAGATACAACAAGTTTAAATTACAATGCTTGGTCTCCTAATGATGTAGCTGTTGCTGAGAAGTTTAATAAAGATAGGATGGATTATATAAGTGGAGCAATAGGTGCGATAGACCCATCTAATCTAACAAAAGAAAATTGGAGAAACCAAAAAGATAAGGCAGCATCTTTTGTAATGAAGGCTAAAAGGTTAAATGCTAGTAAGAATACTCAAGGAACGGATGCTTGGCAGGTAGAACAAAATAAGAAAGCTTCTGATGCTAGTGATGTGGCTGTCAATAAATTAGGACATTATGATGCAGATATGAAACGTAATGCTATTTATGAAGGTAGGCGTAATTATTTGGCAAGAGATGCAGCCAGAACTGCCGGTAGCATAGGCTCTTTTGATAAGTATATTAGTGGTAGCTATTATGACAAGGATAAGTTTTATACTGCTATGAAATCAATTGTACCTCAAAAGATAGGTAAATCTAGTAATTGGGGTTTTAATTCGGAATGGCTTGGTCATACATATAAAACTACGGAAACTAGAGATTTCGCTACTCTACTATCTAAAGGAAGTGGCTTATATAGAAGCAACAATGAACTTCAAAGTTGGCATAAAGAGCTGGCACGTTTAAATTCATATAATTGGACAACAAGAGATGCTAATGGTAATATAAGACATCTTACTGAGAATGAAAGAACACAAAGACTATCTCGTGAATATTCATCAATAGAAACTGGTGGATTAGATGCTAATAAATATAATAATTATATGACCGGGTTAGCTAATGCTCAAGAAGCTGAAGCTAATGGAAAAAAAGATGCTGTTAAAAATTATTATAATAGTAATCCTTTTAAAATAGAAGATATGATGGCTAGAGGTACTATTGCTGGAGATTTATTAGTTAGTAATGCTAATGCACTACAACAAGAAGATGTAACAAAAAATACTACTTATAGTCATAATCCTAACTTTAATGCTGATGGAACAAGAAAAGGAATGCCCACTACAGGGTCTGAATCTAGAGGAGGTAACACAACTGAAGTATTTAATCCTACTAATTTCGTTTATGATTATAATAAAGCTAAAAATAATGGCACATTAAAAAATAATATATATGATTTTGGGATTAAGGCTTTTTCTTCACTCAATTCAAAAGCTAATGGAAGAGGTAAAGAAATGGTTAATGCAGTATATAATTTAAATCCTAGTTTATTTGATAAACAAATGATTAAGTTAGGATATACACCAGATAAAACTCCAGGATTCAATTGGACAGAAGGTAATAAGTCTAAGAAATATGTATGGAAACCAAATGACTTTAATAGAGGAATGGCAACTATTATGCAGAGTGGAGATTATGGTGATAAACAATATAGCAGGTCAGTAAATGCTTCTGATTGGGCTAATCGATTTATGACTCCTAAGATTGGAGTAGAAACTTCAGAGTTAGATAATATTAACGATTTTGCTAAGAAAGTTCATAGTATAAACAAACAATATACTAATGAAAGTAGTTTAACTGGAGCAGAACCACAAGAATATATAGTACAAGGAACTGATTTGATAATAACAAGTGAAAGCCCTCACTTTAAAAACTATATGGGTTATATAAAGAGGTCTTTAACAGGAAAACAATTAGGGACTGACTTAGAAGATAATCCTAATATAAGTGGTGTTGGCTTTTCTATAAATAATGGAGAATTTAGAGCTAAGATAAAAACACAAAAATATAAAGAAGACGGAACTGTAGAAGCTGGAAAGTCCACTTCACACTATGTTACTCTTAATGAAAACAACATTGGACTTCCTGGAGTTATAGGAGCTAATCTTATTGTTTCAGCTGAAAAGTACAATCTTGGAACAGACCAAAATATAGTAAATAAACAAACAGGATATAAGTATGGAGCTATATCTTTAATTCCTATAGATGAGTTAGAGCAAGCTGGAAGTAATACAGACCCTGATAAAGGATTTACTATAAATGCAGCTAGAAATAATGGACATGCAGTATCTTATCAATATATTGGTACTGATGGTGCTGGTAACAATCATTATGCTGCTTATACATATGATAAAGCAGAAAATGGTTTTAAACCAATACAAAGTGTTTCAGGAAGTTCTGAATTTGTTGGTAATGATGGTATATTAGAAGCTTATGGAACTGCTAATAAAGAGGCTATTAAAACAAGTTTTTTAATTCAATAGACTATGAAGATACTTGATAATGACCCAACTAAGAATAAAAAACAAGAAACTCCAAAATTAGATAGTGAATCATTAGAGGAGTTACGTAAAGACGCAGAAAGAATAGAAGAGATAAACAAATCTGGAATAGTGATGCATTCTCCAGATTTAAGAATGAACACAAGAAGAGAGAAGTTTAATTACAGTGATTATACAGATTATATAGATTTAGATGAGATAAATTTAAATGATATAGAAGCTACTAATAAACTTAGAGCTAGCAGGCAATCTACAAGAGAACAAATAGGGTTATCTGTAGGTAACTTAGTAGGTAATACTGCTGTTGGTATAATACATGATATTGGAGCAATTGGAGCTCTAGCTTCTGAGTGGGGTAGTGATAGAGATTATACTAATCCAATAACTGAGTGGGCTGAGAAGAATAGAAATCCTTTTGGAGAGGTTTATTCTGAGTCTGCTGATGGTATGGGCTGGGATAGCGGAAGTATTATAAATCATATATCAGGAGTTGTACAACCAGTAATACAATTTGGCTTAGAATCTATACTACTTGCTCAAGCGTTCAAACCTTTATCAGCTATTGGTGAAGGTATGAGTCAATTAACTAGAGCTAAAAATGTAGCACAAGCAGTAGAGAAAGCTAATTGGGCAACTAATATGACTAAAAGTGTTATTAATGGAGGAGCTAGAGCTATGGAAGGCTTTGTTCCACAAGCATTAAATAGCTACTCAATAGGTTACTTTGCTAGTGTTGATGGGGCTCATAATGCATACACACAAGCATATGACCATGCTCTTAAGAATATGAGTATAGAAGACCCTTCAGATGCTACTCCAGAACAGGTAGAAAGAGCTAAGAAATTTGCTTCAAGTTTTGCTTCTGACTATGCTAAATTCAACACAATGTTATTTGGTAGTTTGAACTTTAGCTTACTTAAGCCAGGAATGCAAACCACCGCTATTAGAAATGAAGTATTAGGAGCTTTAAAAAATGAAGAAAAACAAATGTTAGCAAGTCAAGCTGAAGCTGGTTTAAACAGAACAATAAGTGCTGGTAATTTAAAAGAAGCCCTGAAAGGAATGGATGAGAAGATTGCATCTAACTTTGTCAGAAAAGGAGAGCGAGGAATAGACTATGCTAAAAAAGCAGCTCATGGAGCATGGGTTTTTGGAGCTATGGATATACTAGCTAACGAAAATACAACTAAGAAAGCATTAGCTAATTATGAAAATGTTCTTGATGCTAATAAAGGAGAGCTACCATCATTTCTTTCAAGTGTTGGTAGAATGACTGGATACATGAAAGCAGCATCTGATGAGTTGGATGATATTGTTAGAGGTAACGATCCTGACGGAGCTAAGAAGCTTAGGCTATCCCTATTAACTGGTGCTGCCTTTAGTCCAATACATAGTTTAGTAAATTCTAGGCTATCTAGAACAAAAGTATATACAAAAGATGCGGATGGAAATGTTATTCCTGTGTTGAATGAAGCAGGAGAACCTACTGGAAAGTATGAATCATATAAAACATCTAAGTATAAAGCACATAAAGTTGAAAGACAAAGAGTATTTGATTACTATAAAAACAGTCTTATAAAAGATTTAGATGTAATTGAAAATGCTGATAATAAATTAAAGCTTATTGCTGATGTTGGTGAAGAAGAAGCAGGTATAACTCAAGATGAAGTTTTTAGGGACTTATTTGATTTACAATCATATGAAATGATTACAAGAGGTGGTAAAGATTTTCTTATTAACTCTCTTAAAGATGTTATGAATGTAGATAATACTGTAGATATGGGAGCTAAGATGGTTGAACAAAAAGCTATGTTAGATGCTAAGATAGCTGAAATTGAAAAGATTCCTTCAGAGAAGAAAACAACTGAGCAATTTGATGAGTTAAAGTCTTTAAAAGAGCAATCTAAAGACTTAGCTGAGAAGTCTGTACGTTATAGTGGAAAATCTGAAGCAATGATTAAAGGATTTGCTGATGAGATGGAAACTAAAGAAAGGGCTGGAAAAGCTTCTAAATATAGAGAAAAAGCTAATAAACTTATTGAAGATATTAAATACTTAGATTCTAAATATAAAGAATATAAAGATAATTTTGGGCACGGTAAGACTGCTGCTTTGGGACTTCCTGAGTTTCTTCTTAAGCTTGAACAAAATAAACTAACTGCATCTAATTGGTTAAAAGAAAACCCCTTAATTGATAATCTTACTAAAGGTAAAGATGAATCTTATAATAATCTAGTTAAATATAAGTTACTAGATAATAAGTTAGAGATTTTAGCAACAGCTATGGTTGGAGCTTCTCCTTTAGAAGTTTCTACGCTTAAAGCTGATTTTGATAAGACAAGAAATGAAATACGAGAAACAGAATCTTATAAATATAGAGATGAGTTAGATAAAGCAAGTGAAGAAATAAAAAGTAAGTCACAGCAGTTAACTACTGAGTTAGACGCTACAATAACAGATAATAAAGAAGTATCGGAACCTTTAAGGAAGAAATCTACTGAGAATAAGAAGTTAAGTAGAGAATGGAACAACTTAGTTAAAGAAACATCTACATTAAATGATAAGAAAATAGAACTTAAAGATAAATTAGATAATAAAGAGGTATCAGAAAAGGATTATAGAAATCAAAGCAAAAAGATATATAAGGAGTTGTCTTCTCAGTATGATAAGATGGCTAAATTAAGAAAAACAGTTTCAACTAATAAGATGGAATTGTCTAGACTAACTAATTCTAGGGAAACTTTTGATAAGCAAGAGGAAAGAATTACATCTGAAATAGAAGAATTATCTAAACAATTTAAGGATAATGTAGCTAATATAGATAAGTTTTATAGTGACCTAAAAGAGTTAGATAAAAGAATTAAAGTAGATAAAGAACTTACTGCCTATAATTCTAAGCAAGTTGCTGAGATTGTTTCTGATAGTAAATTATCTAAGTACCAAACTAATGAGGGTATTAAAGACTATATAAAAGATGCTACTAAAGAGGCTAGAAAGTTGCAAGAAAGAATAAATAAAGTCAATGATAAAGAAGACAGTAAAGAAGTCTTAAAACGTCGAGTTAAAGAGTCTAAGGTTGGAAAAGTAGTTCAGAAAGCTACTAATAAGATTAAAGAAAAGATGCCTAAGAAAGAATCGAAGAAAGAGACCGACATCAGGCTTGAGGAAGAAATAGATACTAATGAAAGTTCTAAAAAAGCTGGACTTAATAAGAATTTAAAGGAAGAGAGTACTCCCTCGCAAAATAAAGAAAACGAAGTAAAGAAAGCTAAGATTGTTAAAAAAACTAAACCTATCAAAGTTAACGGAACAACAGTATATGATGCTTTTGATTCTAATGACCCTAACTTTGAAGCTAAGTTAAATAATGCCGAAATAGTAACTGAGGCTTCTAGTAATATTAGAGAATTAGCTAAAGTTAATAAAGAAGACACTTCTTCTTTAAACTCATTTGCTGATTATATGGATAGTTATGAGTATTTACTATTAGGGCAAAAAGATGCTACTTGGAAAGATGCTAATTCAGCTTCTTACATGAGAGATTTGGCTAATTTACTTGGTAAGTACTATAAAGATAAAAGTCCTGAAGCTTTGTCTGCTTTAATAAAGGAACTTGGAGTTAAAACTGGAGAGGAAAGTACTACTGCAGGATATATTATAGATAACGCTCTTAACGATATTTCTGCAAAAACAAATAATGTATTGAATGGCTTATTTAATACATTTAATAAAAGGAGAATGGCTGATGGCATGGAGCTGTTAGAAACTATTGTAAAAGCTCCTACATTTACTGAATATATGGAGGCAGGTTCTCCTGAAGAACTAATAAAAGGTTTATATGATTCTGTTAAAGGTGGTAAAGCAGTATTTGAAACTATAAAATCAGGTAAAACTATTGTTAATAGTGATGCTATGCATAAAACAGCTAAAACAATATCTGATTTGATATTTAAAGAAAGACTTGGTAATGATAGCTTAGAGGAAACATATGGTAATGTCTCCAGCTATATATTGAAGTCTTTAAAAGATGCTTCTAGATTTAAAGAAATTGTAGGAAAGAAAGACAAGAAAGATAGTTTAAGAAGTGCTAAAGAGATAATGAGAGCTGTCAATCTATACTTTGATTCTGCCAATGCTTATAATAAGGGTAAAAGTAGAGTTGAGAAGGAAGACCAAATCTTTGCTGATAACTATGTAGATGATAATTTTAATTTAGTTAAGATAACAGAAGAAGATGTTACTAATGATGTTGTAAATGATAACACTAATCCTGCTGCTGATGCTGATGCTACTTTAAATAGAGCTCATGTAGGCACAAAGCATAAGAGAGAATATAGTGTTGTTATTGCAAATGATTCCACTGGCTTTGATAAAGAGTCTGGTACTCAAGAAGCCATACCTACAAAAGCTCTTATAAAAGAAAGTCCTACTTTAACTAAGATTGGAAATAAAGTTACTTTAGAAGTGGATAATGAATATAGTGGAGATGTATTCTATAATGGTCATAAAGTTAAATGGCAAGACCTCAAACGAGGGCACACTAAAGATACTGAATGGCTTAATAATCATACTCCAATAAAGATATTAATGGATGGAGAAAAGGTTGGATATGTTCCGATGTTATCTTCTGTTAATAAAGAAACAATAGCTAAGAGTTCAAATTTAGAAGTTGAACGAATAAACCTTAGAAACTTTAGAGCTGACATTGCCGACGGACATACTGTTGCTGAAATAGGAGATGTAAGAAAAGGACACCTTAATTTAGTAGAAGAGTTTAATACTCCAGAAACATACTCTCCAAAGCTTATGGAAAAGAAGCGTTCTATTGGAGTAATTAAGAATGATGGTATATATGCTGGCGGTAAAAGAGTTATGACTATTCCAAAAAAGTTAAAGGAACTTTATAATGAATTAGCTGGTAGTGGAGTTTTGATAGTAACTGCAAACGATGGCTCTTTAATGTCATCTGTTGCTTACAAATTTAAGCTTGATGGAACTACTAATTTGTCTGAAACAGTCAATTCTAAAAACTCTGTGGTTGATGTGGCTGAAGCTATGAAGAAAATATTAGATAAGAACAGTAGTAAAAAAGTAAGAAATGAATTTTATGATGCTTTGAATAACACTGTAAATATAAAATCTGTAGACCCAAATAATATTGATTTAGTTGATAACTATTCAATACTATTAGGAATAGATAACATGGCTGTATTTGCTGTAAAAGGTAAAGAGGGTAACATTGAGAAGTTCATTTTAGGTAACAGTGAGAAACAAATAGAAGTTGATGCTACTACTATAAATAAGAATGCCACTGAAGTGGAAGAAGCTTTAGGTATGACTTATTATGGTATTAATGATAGAAGCTTAGATAAAAGAGTTAATTTACTTGAACGAAACGCTGAAACTAATGAACTTGAAGTCAAAAAGTCTAGTTATAATGCTCATTTGAAAGATAAGTTATTATCTAGGTTAGTTGAGAAAACATTAGAATTACCTAAAGGAAACTATTCTGAGTCTAATAGAAGAATAGTAAAAACAGAAAAAGGTCATAGTGAATTGATATTTACAAATAATGCACCTGTATATTTAGAAATGAAAGGTAAAACAGAAATTGATAAAACAGATGTTAAAGTAGTTGTTGATAAGAAAGAAGTTTCTTTTAATAAGGGAGAGTCTAATAGGGCTGAAAAAGTAATAGAAGACACTAATAAAAAAGAAGAAAGTTCAGCTAATATTAATGATATTTCTGAAACAAGATTAAAAGAAGAGTTAGAAAAAGATGGTAGTGAATTAGACTTAACTGATGACTCTAATAAATCTAGCTTAGATATACCAATTAAGAAAACTAATGGTAATAATAAGGGATGTTAATAATTATATATATGATATATGAGGTGTAATGAATTAATTAAAAGAAAGGATGGCTTAGCTAATTATAATTTTTTAGAAGCTTCAGTTGGAGAAAATGCTGCTATTGAGTCTTTAAAGAGTTATGACTTTAGTAAAGATGTCGTTCCTTTCGACCATACATTTAAAGGAGAAAAATCTAAGTTGTTTGATGAGCTTACTAATCAGTATGGCTTAAAGAAAGCTATACAAGTTAGTTTTTTAATTAGAACAACTGATTTTCTTGAAAAGTATGGAGATTGGACAGTTGATAAGAATGACTTCGTTGGTAAGTTGAATGAACAGAAAGAACCAACATTAGATGCAGTAAATAAGATATTTAGAAATGAGAGTGCTAGCAAAGAAATGGAAGAGCCTACTAAACATGATGTGCTTAGAAAGAAACTAGAATCTGATTCTAATTATAAATTGGGTGAGGCTTCTGTAGAAGAAGTAAGTGATATGTTAGAGTCTGGTGTTGCTCTTGCTACAAATCTTGTTATTAGAGATAATGTTAAAAAGAGTACTATATTCAATGCCTTATTAAATACTTTTAGTATTCAAAGAAATAAAGCATCTAAGTTTATAGATTACCAAGAGTCCTTAGCTGAGCATAATAAACTTCCAAAGTCTGAGCTAGATAAAATAAAGAGAGGAAAAGAGTTATTAGATACTATATTAGATAATGAAGAATATAAAACTAATTATCTAACCTTAATAGATTCTGAATTAGATAGTATGGGATTTAATACTATCAATAAAGAAGCCACTACAGACATAAATGATAAAAATGCTGAAAATCCTATACTTAAAGAAATGTGGGATGAGCAATCTAAGTTTGAAGTTCCTATTAAGAACACTTTGCAATTTAATATAAGGATGCTATTAGGCTCTATTCCTATTCCTGAGTTAGATAATGGAAATTTAACGGGTAATTATAAAACCAACTCTATAGGACTAGCACATACATATACTTCAAATAATATAACTTTAAAATTATTAGACTACTTTAATCATAGGGTTGTAGATAGAAATTCATTTATGAGTGATTTGAAGTCCTCTGGAATACCTGAGTTTGTTGAGCTTGCAAGTAAAGTAGATAAACTATCATATAATAAAGATAGATTACTTAATGCTTTAACTGCTACTGTTGGTAGACTAAAAAACAATAAAGTTGTTGCTATATCTGAAGGAAATAATTTTATTGTTTATAATACTAATAACAGGTCTGATAGAAAATATATAACAGATACATGGTATGGAAATCAAAATATTCTATTTAAAGAATCCGATATTGTAGAGCTTAATAAAAACAATGAATTAGTTTACTCTGAAACAGGCAAAAAAAGATTACAGCATGAGTATAATAATATACATCAAATATTAAATTCATCAAATACTAGACATATAGCTGCATCTCATTTTGTAGGTAAACTTAGTAGTTTAGTACACTCTGATAAGTTTGGAGAAGCTAAATCAGAAGAAAAGACTAAGATGCTTAATGATATGATAAGTATGAAAGAAGGCAAGACTATAAAAAGTAATAGTTTATTGATGCCTGTGGAAGATGTATATTCATTATTACCTACCATACTAAAGAAAGGAAAAGACGGAAGAATTTCTTTTAAAACTTCTGACTATGATGAGCTGTCTAAAAAACTCTTAGACTTAGATATAAAAGAAGATACCGAAAATGTAGACGATGCAATTAACATAAATAAAATAAATGTTGTATCTCCTTTAATACGACATTATTTAGCTCTTACTGGAATGGATTTTGAACTTGATACTATTAAGAAGTTCTTACAAAATCCAGGAAGATACATGACTGATTTAACAGATGGAGTAACAGAACCAACTGTTAAACTTTCTGACTTAACTACTCCAAGAAAAGTAGCGAATGGTGTAAATGTTTTACATTTATTAATACAGGATATAAATAAAGGGGGCTCTGGACAAAAAGATGAAAATGCTAACAGTCTTAGAAATAACAACCCATTAAATACTAATGCTTCTAAAAAGGTATTTACTAAGTTGAAAGAAATTGAAGAGGTTGCTGATTTATCTTCTACTTTTATCAATTCTTTCGGTAAACAAGAGTCTTCTTATGGCTTTAATACATTCTTATCAAAAGAGATTAACAACTTAAAAGGAAATACATTAGATGGAATGAATACAGACCCCCTATCAAGAAGAAGTCTCTGGTATAAAGCCTTTAAAGGAGACGATTCTGTTGCTGGTTTGATTGAAAGACCTGAAAGATTATCTCTTTTGTTTGGTGATGGAGTTAAAGAAGCAAAGACTGGAAAAATAATTAACAGAGCTTCAGCATCACCTCTTGATAAAGAAGTTATGAGAATAAACTTATTTGCTTATAATAATGCTGGTTTTACTGATAGACTATCTGTTATAGATGCTTTAGTGTTTTCTGATAAATCTAGAACTAGAAAGATATTAGCTCCAAGAATTAGTTTAAAAGGAGAAGATTATAACTTTAATCTTGACTTTAAAAATAAGGAGAGTTTAAAAGACTATTCTATAAGTGATGTTCAATATGGAGATGACGTAAAACATGTACTTACTGATATGGCGTTAACTGAAATAGACAGAATTAATGATACTGTATTAAGACACAAAGAAGCAAAAGATGTAATGACTTCTGAAAGAAGTATAGGTGGCTCTAAATTTTTAATATTTCCCTCATTAGATAATAAAGTTATAAATTCTTTTAAAAGGTCTGATGGAAGTTTTGATACCTCTAATAAGGAGTTTATATCAAAGGTTCAAAAACATATGAATTTACTTTTAACAGCAAATGCTAATGAGAACTTAAAAGAATGGAAAGATGTTGATTTGATAAGAGCTTCTGGTGGTATTAAATATTTAGATAGTAGGCATAAAAAACATGTTGGAGAGAAGATATCTGTAAAGGATAGTAATGATAGAAACATATTTAATTATGATAAAAGAACAAAAGATTCTTATGTAACAGCTGATACCGCTTTAGAATTAGCTCTTAATGAAATGGTAACTAATCTCAATATGATTCAGTTAGTTGGAGATGTTGCTGACTACTATAAAGCAGGAAATACTCCTGAAGAAACATCAGACAACACTTTCTCAAACTACTATAAAAGACTTGGAAGTGTAGGGGGTGCTAAAATGAATATAGCACAAGAATTTAGAGCAAAGTTTGGTAAAGTTACTAAGAATGTTAAACATAATAGAATAAATTATGTATATGCTAAAGATATTAAAACTAATAAATATGCTAAAGAATATTTAAATGCTCTTAATGTCTCTGGTTGGGAAAATGTAAATATGTCTGATGCTGCAGAATATACAACACTTAGAGACCACATAGTAACATTACATGGAGAAGGAAGACTTAATGATAATGTCTTTAATAAGATACATTCCAAAATAATAGAAAGTTATAGAAATGACACTCTTGTTAAATTAACTGAAGATGAGGCTATTGCTATAATACCACAAAAACCTTTATATGCGGGTACTAATAATGTTGATGGACTTAGAGTTGCTACTATTGTTAAGTCAAGTGCATTTCCTTTATTAGAAAGTATAACTGGAGGAACTCCTTTTGATGCTGTTAGAAAAGCAATGGAAGCTAAAGAGAAAGAAGAAATATTTGATAGAGACAATAAGTTAGCTTTTGATGATTCTAATGAAATTTTAGAGTTATCTACTACTAGACTTGCTTTTGAATCTGGAGTAAAAGTAGGTAATGCTAAACTAAATGATATTTTTAATGAGGATTTTACAATTAAAGATGGAGCTTTAAAAGACATAAAATATACTAACGTAGACAGAGAACATTTAGGCATTCAACAAGAAGAAAGTGAGAATGATAGTAGAAAGATAAATATTGTAAGTCAAATGAATAAACTCGTTACTTCTGAAATATTAGATACAAAAGGCTTTAAACTTCCTGATAAAGAAAAAGAAATGAGTGGTATTGAGTTAAGAGACTTAAAAGAGAAACTTAAAAAAGCTATAATGGATAAGAAAGCCATTAAGTTATTTAAAGATGTAGGATATGATGAAGCTACTAATTCATTTACAGATGAAAAGAAATTCATGAAGTATCTTGAATCTAAATTATCTGCTAATGAGATATCAGCAGAAGATGTAAAGATGCTTATTGATAAGGATGGAAATCAAGTAGCTCCTCTATATCTTAATAAATCTTATGGAAAGATAATGAGTTCTTTATTAGCATCTATTAGTAAAGATGTGATAAAACCTAAAATAAGTGGTAAAGGAGCAGTTCAATTAAGTAGTGTCGGATTGCTATTTAATGGAGATATGAATAACTCTAACATCATATTTACTAGAAGAACTGATGCAGATGGCAACATAATTAAACTTGATAGATTAGAACATACTAAATATAAAAATGGAGAACTTAAAAGAGCTCAACTTTTAGTATCTAGAGAGTTCTTTGAAAAGTTTGGAATAGATTTAGATAATGCTACTGAAATCATTGATGGTAGGAAAGTTATGAAAGAGGGAGTAATTGATGATAGACTATTAAAAGCAATATCAGCTCGTATTCCTAATCAAAAACACTCTAGTATGTTGCAAGCTGAAATAGTAGGCTTTCTACCAAAAGATGTTAAAGAAACAGTAATTGTATCAGATGGAATAACAAAACAGATGGGTTCTGACTTTGATATTGACCATTTATATAACTATTTATATAACTATAAAGTACAGAAAATTACTCATAAAGAAGATTTAACAAAAGATTTAACTAAGTTTAACAAACTTGTGGAAAGAGCTAAAGAAGGATATGCTCCTAGAAAAAGTAATCTTCATAAAGTTTTAAAAAGTATGGATAGAGAAGACTATAATGAGGAACTAATAAAAATAGGAATAGCTAAACATTTAGATAAATTTTATGATACTAAATCTAAACAACTTTACGATATAGTTAGAGATTTTAAGCTAAGTAAAATAACTATGGTTGATGCTAATAGAGATAAAATTAATAAAATAACAGACTTATCTACAGAAGCATTAGAAAATAGATATATAGATATTCATCACTCTATACTGGAACATAAAGAAGTATTACCTAAAATGTTAGAAGTACTTGATTTACCTGATGCTAAATTAATTACTAAAGATATAGATAGCTCAGTTCCTAAAATAGAAAATACAATGTTCTCTCCTTTATCTGGAGTATATAATAAAAGACAATATGAGAGTAATCAAGGAGGTAAAGATGGTATATCTATACAAAGTTCTTTGAGTATGCTTCATATTGCTTTAGAAAAAGATAACTTTGAGTTACAGTTTAAAAAGTTTAGTGAAACTAAGAGAGAAAATGAAAATGTATTTAAATTTATAGTAGATGGTAAAGAAGTAGTATTTAAAGCTATAGGTAGAGGAAGTTATAATTTTAAAGGAAACAAGAGAACAAATCTTACTACTAATACTATACTACAAAATGAAGCTGTTGATAATGCTAAAAATAAATTACTATTTAGATTAGGCTATTCAGCAGTAACTTCTCCAGCTTATAATTTATTAAACTTTCTTGCAAAAGATGGAAAGTCTATGCCTTTAAGTATGATAGCTAAGATGTTTAGACAGAAAGGAGTATTAGAAGCTTATAGATATGCTGAGAATAAGACATCTATGTTTAATGATTCTTCTAAATCTTTCTCTGAGTATATGAAAGAATATGCATTAAATAAGTATGATGGAGATAAAAACTTTTCAATATCAGAGGAAATTTTAGATAAGGGGTTAAAAGGTAAAAATACTAGTGATTCTAGTTTAAATAATTCTGATTATGAAAGCTTGCAATCTACTCTTATTGATAAGTTATCTAAAGCTCAGGAATTTGGTTCTAATCTACTTAGAATATATTCATCAGCTAATTTAGAAACTAAAGGAATAGGAAGTTCTACTGGAGAGCTATTATTAAAAGAATACAACATAAATAAATTTGTAGTAAATAACTCTAGATTTAGAGGAACTTATAGATTACTTGGAGATGCTATAAATATGGATAATGGAGTAAGAAATGTTGGTGGCAATCTTACAGAGCTTGGTAGAATTTATGATTATGGAATAAGAAAAGCTCTTAATTTTTATGAGTTAAGAGATATTAAGAATAATCCTAGAACAATGTTGGGAAGCTCTAGATATAAAAATACAATCAGACAGTTTATACGTTCTGGAGCAAATAGTGAGAAAGCTATAAAGAGAGTAGATGGAGCTTATGCTACATATGCTAATCTTAATATAGATAATCCATTCTTTAAATCATCTGGAGAAGCTGTAACTATTAATTCAGTAAGAAAAGTTTTATTAACTGGAGATAATGATGTTTATACCAGACTTATCAAGCATTTAAAAGAACCTAGTAACTTAGAGGGTAGAACATTCTTAAATAACATTAATGTTCTTCCAAAGAAAAATGTAGCAGACCCTGTTATACTTAAGTTAGTATCAGGAGACCTTTCGGATATAAAGATAGATGAGTATATACGAAGTTTTAATGAGCTACTAACTAGTAATAATAGTAAGTCTCGAAACTTAGGTAAAGATATATTAAGAGTTATGCTTTCTCAAGGAAATGCATATTCTCCTAATGGAATAAATAAATTATTACCTAGAGCTTATTTAATGGAACATCCAGATTTTGTTAATGCTATTAAGAATAGTAGCTTGAAAGATATAAATTCTACTATACTGCATGAACAGATAGTTCAACATAATCCAACATTATCTGAGAAAGATTCTAACTATAAAAGAACTAAACAATTAGCCGAAACTGATGGCTCTTATGTTCAGATAAATATTGAAGCAGATAAGGCGGATACTTTACCTGAATACTTATCTGGTAAAGACCCTGAAAGAGGATATGTTCCACTTAAGAAAGTAGGTGTTGTAGAGTCGTTATCTAATGAAGAAACTATAGAAGTTATTTATAAAGCAATTTCTAAATTAGGAAGTGGTAACTCTAATATGACTGAATATGACCCTTATAGTGTTGAAACTACTAGCCTTTTTAAGAACAACAACCCTTTAATGTCTTTTGAAGAATATGCTGAAAATAATAATTTAGAGCATTTAAAAGATTTAGCAAATAACAGCTTACGATTACAAGATGATTATGGTTCTTATACAGTAGAAAGAAATGATAAAGATTTAATATTTGATGAATATAATATAAAAGGAGATACACCAGAAGATTTAAGTTCTGTATTAAATAATGTAAGTGGTACAAATAAAGTAATAGCTGATGTTACTTCTGAGCTTTTAGATAAGTCTGCTAAATTTAAATTTAAAGTAACAGATGAAGCTAAGGATGGAGAATCTAGTCCATCAGCCAGAGGAGTTGTTACTGAAGATGGTTTAAGTATAAGACTACATAACTTTGATACTGCTAATTCTGATAATCCAGAAGCATTTAGAAAAGAATTTGAAGAAGTAGTATCACATGAATCTAGCCATCAAGTGTTATTTAACGAAGCTGTTGCTTATGATAAAGGACTTTCTAAAAATAAGGGTAATAGGTTAGAAAAACAATTTGCTTTATTAGATACCTATTTAGGTAAACTAAAAAAAGCTATTATAGATGGAGATAATACAGAACGAGGTGAAGAGTTTAAAACTTTTGAAGATAAATACAATAATAAAATAGAAGGAGACATCTCTGTAAGTGAAAGAGATAGAAATCAAGGACTTATGTCTGTTCACGAATTAATAGCTGATATAGCTAATGATGGTTTCTTAGATTCTCTTAATGGCTATGAAGTTGATGGCTTAGATGTTGCCAATACTCTATCTACTAAGATGAAAAGATTATATGTAGCACTCATTGAAAGTAAAGGGTTGCAGAATAACAAAGGAGCTCAAGAATTAATAGCTAATGTGCTTAAATTTTATGATGATGTTGCTAAGGCAAAAAAAGTTGATACTAGTGTTGAAAAGAAGGGAGAAGAAGCTCTTCCTGATGCACTTTTAAAACAAAAAGAACATGAAGTTGTTAAGCCAGAAGAAGCTAAAGATATAAAATTTGATGATATTTTAGTTAAAAAAGAAAAAGGTGTTAAACCTAAACAATTAGAAAAAGATGAAAAAGGTTTCTATAATGTTAATATTAGTAGAGGAATAAAAATACCTAAAGACACTTCTACTATAGACTATTTAAGAGAGAAAGGAACATTTTCTAAGATAGCTGAGTATGGTACTAAGAATAGTAATGAAGCTCTGTATGAAATTGATAGATTAAATAAAATAGGAGCTGAAGACAATAAAAGATTTGCACTTGATTCTTATATAAAACCGGATGGTTCTAGAATATACAAGCCAATAGAAGTGAGCTCTAGAAAGGATAGGATGTATAATTTTAGAGATAAAGAAACTACTTCTGGAGTTCTTAAGGATATTGCATCCAACAAAGAATTTAGTAAAGATGTTAGAAATGCTGCAAATGACTTATTGAAATTTGAAAACACTGATAAAATAGGAACATTCATTAGAAGTGATAAATACTTTATGGCTGAAAATGTGTTAAAAGATGAGAGCTTTGACTTTTTAGAGGAAGCCAATGGAACTGCTTCTGGAAATCTTGTAAGAGTTAGAGATGGAGCTACTGTAAGTGAATATTTACATGAAGTATATCATACATATTTAACAGACTTGATAGCTAATAATCCTAAGTTTAGAAATAAACTTAAAGATTATCAAAAAAGAGTGCTAGAAAATTTTAAAGATAATAGAATAATTGATGACATATATAAAGATTTAGACGAATTTGCTGTTATGGCAGTAACTAAACCTGAGTTAATTTCCTTATTAAAATCTATGCACAGTGTAGATAAAGAAGGAAGTGTGTTATACGATGAACTTGTAGATAAGTATAAAGAAGCTGGTAAAGACACTGGAATATATGAAGAAATAAAGACCTTATTGAACGACAATATAAATATGAATAAAGGTGAGTTGTCGATTTCACAAGAGGCTGCGAATTGGAGCGATTACTATAATAGAGGTGGTACTGTTGATGGATTATCTGTTGAACAAAAATATCTAATAGGTATTGGAAAAGAACCAACAGAAGTCAATAGTCATCTCAAAGAAATACAAGAAAGAGTTCCTAATTTTACAATGGCTGACCTAACAGAGTTGGCAAGAAGTATTTACTGTTAATTTGTATAAATGGCTAAATGTATAACATTTGATGCAACTCAAAGAAAAGAATTAGTTAATTTAATAGGGTATGACAAAGCTGAAGAACTAATAAATAAATATAAATCAAAAATACCTGAAGCTGAAGTAATAAAAGGTATTAGAATTTGGGATGAATTAAGTAATAATCCAACCTATGCAGAAAGTAATGCTGACTTGCTAGAGAAATCAACTATAGAATTTACAGCTTCTGCTAGCTCAGCTATCGGAAAGACTTTATTTAAGTTAAACAATGAACTTAAAAAACAAAGATTAAATCTACGAAATGATGTTGATGCTGAAAAATCCAACGCTAAGATTGTAGAATTGGAAGATAATATAAGACAGCTTAAAAATAATAAAAGCTTAATGTCTATTGTAGATATAACTAAGACGAGCTTAGATAGCTGGATAAAAAAAGATGTGTTTGAAAGTAAAGATTATTCTATATCTACAGTTAAAAAAGCATATGATGAATTAGAAGTGCTTGATGGCATTATAAAAGAATTACTTGTTAGAGAAGTAGATTTAAAAACTGGTAAAAATAAATATAAATTTACTAATAAAAAAGTATTTGATGAAGCTGAAAAAGTCGTAGGAGAGATAGCAATTACTAAGAATAAACTTAATGGTATCTTAGATAAAGTTGTATTAACAGAACATAATAAAGTAATGAATCGTAATGCTACAATAGATGACTTAACTAACTATATAGATACAGATATGGGTACAGCTGTATTTCTAGACCCATCAAGGACTAAAAATCCAATAGCTAAATTTGTTCACAAAATAATGGCATTTAGAAGTAAGAATGCTAAGGTGGAATTAAATGAAACATTAGTTAAAACTATTGATAAGTTAGCTAAAGATTCAGGTTTAGATATGACAAAACAAGCCAATAATGATATCTTCTTACAGAAAGACAAGAATGGAAAAACATTACCAAATATACTATCTGAATATAGCTATGAATACTCTGAATTTTATACTGATTTAAGAGACTCTTTAGCATCATACTCTAGAGTAGCTGAACATGTAAGTAGAAAGAATTCAAAGTTGGCTAAGAGAGGAAACGAATTAGTTGATAAAATAAATAAAAATTATATAGTAGCAGATACTAGAAAGCTACTAAGTAGTGATGAGAAAGTGGTAGAAGAAGAAAAAAGTAGGATGATTTCTGAAGTTGGTGAAGAAAAAGCAACCGAGTTAATTGAACAAGCCATAGATAGATATGATAAGTATCAAAATCAATATGAAGCTTATAAAGAGAGATTAGATATGAGTAAAGATAACGACTCAGATAGTATAGAAAGTGCTTCTAAGTTAGCCGCAAAACTAAAAAGCTTTGAAAATAGATATAGCCCTCTAAAAGTACTGGAGGCTTTAAGTGGTGAAGGCGGAGATATTCTTCTTAATGGTTTTTATAAGTTAGCAATAGCTCCAAAAAGAATGATAGACAATAAAGACACTGGCTTTTATGATAAACGATATAATGCTTTAAAAAACAATAAAGAAAACAGTAAAAAATATGAGCTACTTAGCTTTATTAAGAACAAATTAAAAGAATATTATAGCTATTTTCCGCCAGAAGTTACAGATAAATTACAAGATAATTATTTAGCGGAAGTCTTTGGAGATAACTTATTTGATGTATTTAAAAAAGGCAATGTAAATATTCTAAAAGATAAAATATATGAATCCGTAGCTACTAAAGAAGTTAATAATATACAGAGAGGTATTGTTAATGCTAAAAATCAACAAATAAAGAAAGTTCCTATAGAATACATGTCAGATAAAATAGGAAATCTTAATTATAGAATAAAGCGGATAAATAGTAAAATTGAAGAAAATAATGATATTATAGAATCTTATTTGCAAGACATAGAAAAGTATCAGACATCGCAACTAAAGTTTACAAATGTTAAGTCTATATTTGACAGCTATAACGAACGTATTAAAAGTAAATATGACAAAATAGCTGAATTAGAACAACAAAATAGTGAACTTTCTTCTAAACCTAAAGAGTTAGAAGATGCTAAAAATCTAATGCTAGAAAAGAAATCTACTAATATTGTAGAAGTTATGAAGAACTTAGGTTTGATGTCTTTAAATTATAAGAATAAGATACAAATTCAAGATATAGTGGAACTAGCACGAAGAAAATTAGTCGATGGTGCTAATCAATTAGTAGAAACTAAGAAGGGAAGACCCTTACGTGCGGCAGTTACAGAGTATGTCAACAAGAACGGTCAATCTGCAGTAGAAAAAATGGTTAATGATTCTATGGATGCCATGCTATATGGAGAATTTAAAAACAATAAAGGATTTACTGATAAGTATATTGGAATTGATGCTAAATCTAGAGAAAAGGTTTCTGACTACAAAAAAGAAAAAACTAAGCTAAAAGATAAGTTATTTAAAGGCGAGATTAAAGATGATGAATTCATAGAGTCTCTTGATACTATGAAAGAAATGTTAAATAAGGAAGCAGGAGTTAGAACAATGACTTTATCTGATGTTGCTGATACTTTTAATGCTTATGTATACAGACTTAATATGGGATGGAATCCTCTTAGTGCTGCCTCTAATGTTGTTTATGGTAAGATGGCTAATCAGATAGAAGCAGGTGCTAATGTATTTTATAACAGTAAAGATTTAAAGAAAGCCTATAGACTACTAGGGGCTTCTGCAATGAAATCATTAACTGGGAGTGCTAATACTACAGCTACAAAGATATATAACTTAATACTTAACTATGGTACTATGTTTGATTTGCTTGAAGATAGCTTTGGGGCTACTAAAGGTCTATCAGACAAACAAAAGAAGCTAGGATTTCTTAATATGATGGAAGGTCAAAGAAGAGGTGAATATAGAAATCAAGGTGCTGTACTTTTAGCCATGATGGAACATGTTAAAGTTAAGCTTAAAGACGGTACTGAAATGTCTTTATTAGATGCACATGATAATTCTGGAAAGATAAGAGATGACGTAGAAAACGTATCAGAATGGAAAGCTTTCACTGAAGATGGTACTATAAATAAAGCAGCTAAGTTTAGAGCTTCAGTTCAACAACTTGTTAAAAGATTGCACGGTAACTATGACCCTGACTCAATGATGGCGATTAAGAAAAGTGTATTAGGTAGATTTCTAATGACCTTTCATACTTACTTACCAGAAGCTATAGCTACTAGATTTGAAACTGAAAAGTTTGATGAGGAACTTAACTATATAGTAAAAGGAAGGTATAGAACTTATGGTACTTTAGGATTTAAAAGGTCTTTAACGGCACTGTCAGATATAATTATGAATAAATATTTTAATAAAGATATAAGTAAGTATGAGAGTATACCTAAGATAGATTTAGAAAACATGAAAAGAAATGCAGTTGAGGTTCAGTGGGGCTTATCTATGATGGCTCTTACATTACTGTCTACTATGTTCTTTGATGATGATGATAGAAAAACATTTGCTATGAGGCATACCTTAGATTTACTAGGAAGAGCACAAAATGATATAAGTCAATTTGTTAGTCCACCTGCTATTTTAAATATGGTAAAGAATCCTTTTCCGCAGTATAGAGTATTACAAAGTATGTTCAAGTATCCAGAAGTTATATATAAATATAGCACTATGGATGACATACATCATGATAATGAATATTTATTTAGAAATACAGCTAAACAATTTCCAGGAGCTAAACAATTTCACAAGATGTTTTTAGCAGAGCCTTATAAAGGTAATCAATAAATAATAATTAGGGGATGCCGTTAGGTGTCCCTTTTTTGTTTTTACTCCAAACTTCGACAGATTGAACAAAAAAAAGTCCAAAAATCACACTTTTTAGTATGAAATTTGGACTTTTTTTTATAAATTGAACTTTGCGTCATCGCCTAATTATTTTGAATCTTCGAGACTTTCTAGACTGTCTTTGTACTCTTTGAATATAGCTTCATAATCAACAGCTACCACATCAGATGCTTCTCCTGTGCTTATTGTATCATTAAGCTTCTCATTTCCTCTTATTATTAGCTTCTTTTTAGTACCAACAGCCTCTAGTAAATTAGTAACTAGTAAGTTTGCGGCAGTTACATTCTTTGCTACAGTATATATTGAATACCATTCAGATTCCTTTGTTCCTATTGCTACTTTGTATAAGCTTAGTCTCATATGTTTCTTTTAAATGATTCTTTATTAATATTAGTTTGTTGCGGTGGAAGCTCTTTATATTTAGCTATTTCTTTTCTTATATAGTCTAAGCTTTCTTCCGGAGTTTCATTAGCTTTAGTGTAGTTAACATAGGTATTATTAGGCTCTCCTAAAATAACTGTTGCTACTTCATATACTGGTTTTTTTATGTCATCTTCTAAAAAATATACTTCTTTAAGTTGTTTTACTCTTCTTGTTGCTCCTCCAACAGTCATTGCAACATTAGTATATCTTCTAATTAAACTTTTATCTCTATATTTTGCAAGCAGCTTCTTATACTTATATTCATTACCATTAGCTTCATTAAAAGCTCTAATTGATATACTTTCTGGAGTTTTTGTATATTGGTTTATTTGCATATTAAAGTACTCTCCAGTAACTTCACTCTTAGGATTAGGTAGTATGGCTTTTAAGAAGTTTCTAGCTCCATCTCCTTTTGTAACCCACTTATCAGATAGGCTATCAAATTGTAGATTTATGAAGTCATCTTCTGTTATTCCAATATTTTCTAGGCTATGTCTTAAATGTTTAAGGACTGATTCTATGCTCCACACTGATTTTGCATATATTCTCCCTACCGCCTGAGATTTGTATGTCGTAGCAGGTTCAAATGTTCTTGAATGAGGGGTCTTATTAGTAGACCCCTTCATCCAAATAAACACATTCTTACTATTACTTAACACTTGTTGAAATCCTATTATAGATAAGGTATCTACTGCAAAGACTGATTGTTTAGAGTTATAGTAATTCATATTTTATACTTTTATTGTATTCCAGTACTACCAAATCCATCTTTTCCTCGGTCAGTTTCATTAAGAGACTTAACCTCTTCTAATGTTACTTTTGTTATTGGATTTATAACCATTTGAGCAATTCTATCTCCTTTATGTATTATTTGTACTCCTTCTCCATGATTGATTAAAATAATACCTATTTCGCCTCTATAATCATAGTCTATAGTGCCTGGAGAGTTAAGAACTGTTATTCCTTTCTTAGCAGCCAGACCACTTCTAGGTCTTATCTGAGCTTCTAATCCTACTGGAAGTTCAATATACAATCCTGTAGATATAACTTCCCACTCACCCGAACGTATTACTTGTTCTACGTTACTTCTTAAATCCATTCCTATACTACCTGTAGTTTCATATTTAGGTAATGGATTGTCAGATTTGTTTACTATTTTCATATTGTATTTAGTTTTATTTTTTCAAGTAGCTCTAATCTACTTCTTATTGCAGTTGGTTCGGAATCAAATAAGTCTTTGGCTCTTTCCAGCCTATGTTTTTCATCTCTTCCAGATATCTTTGTTGCTAACTTTGTTATATAAGCGTCATCACTATCTGATATGGTTTCTTGTAAAAATTTATATTCTTCTGAACTAATCATCTTATAAAAATCTGATAGACTTGATAAAGGTAATCTTTTATAGTTTCCTTGTATCAAAATATTCCATATTTCTTTCTTTTTTGGTAAGCATTCAAATTCTAGAATATAATAGTTTTCTTCTTTATAGATAGCCTTAGCTTTATTTTTAGTTTCCATTTTAGTTGCCAACGCTAAATCAGAAACTCTTATAAATAATCTATATCTTCTATATCTATCTTTATATTTAAATCCAATAACTATCATTGTAAGTATATTGTCTCTAAATATTGTCTTATTTATTCCAACGAGGGGCAGAAATAGCCTTCTAAGCTTCGTTTGTTGTAACATCCCTTAATTCATCCTTTTTATCTAAAAAATCAATAACGTAGCTATGTGCTTCTTCAATTAATTCGTTATACCTGTTTTTTAATAGAGCTATTGCATCTTTTTTATCTGATAGAAAAGCGTCGATATAGCAAACAAGACCATCAGTCATCTTTACTATATCACAAAAATTGGCTATTTCTACTACTCTATTAACAGCATTTTTATAAATTCTCCTACTAAAAGTTTCTCCATTTTTCATTTGTACTCCTTTAAACATTGCTACTGTCTCGTAGGCATAATTTATGTGTGGTATTATGTCATAAGTTGTAATATTAGCTACTTCGTCTTTAAGTTCTAATTCAACTCTAATAATTTTCTTCTCTTCCATTAAATCTTCCATTTATTTATTAACATTTTCACTGTCTCTCTATTTAATTTGGATATAAGTTCAGCTGTATCCGTTGCTTCATAATGTTCTGATATTTTTATTTCATTTATACCATACATATTTGCATATTTGTTGCTTAAAATATATCCTTTATTTTCTTCTTTATTATAATCACAATCATATAATAAAAATAAATTAAAGTTGTCCTTTAATACTTCTATTATATCTCTTGGGATTTCCATGTCTTCCCCTTGTGTGTTGCATACATTAAATCCTAAAGAGTCTAAGATAATACAATCTTTATTTGATTTAGTTATGATAACTTCATCTTTACTAAAATCTAAATTTTCTAGATTATGTATCATTCTCTTTGCATTAGGATAATCAGACCTCCATTTATCTCCAAGTCTATCCAGTGGTTTATAGGCTTTTGAATGTACCTTACTTAGATATTTCTCTCTGTAGATATATATAGGGTCACCATAATATGCAGACCACACTCTTGCATTGTTTATAAGAAGTTCTTTTGCACTATATACATGATGCTTAATCAAATAGTTTAAACTTCCTATTTTCAACCTATCAAGCCAATATATTTTATCAAATTCAGTATATACTGGTTTATTATTATATTTAAAATATATAGGTTGTAATATTTTTTCTCTTTTTATGCTACTTTGTATTTTATCTCTTTTAACAACAGCTTCTCTATATTTTATTCCTAAGCTAGTATCTATTTTTAAGTCTATTATTATCCTATTAATAGCTTCAGTAAAAGTCATTCTATATAATTCCATTACAAAATCTATAGCATTTCCTTTAGTGTTTCCAAAGTCCTTAAAAAAGAGCAGACCTACGTTATTAACAAATATGTTAAACGAAGGTCTCTTCTCTTTTCTAAAAGGAGACTTATAATAAGTTCCTATCTTATAGCTACCAAAGTAGTATTTAAAGATGGAGCTGCTGTACTGTAGAACTCTATCTTTAACAGTCATTTATTGGTTAGAAGAAATTAACATCTTCTGTACCTCCATCTCCAAACGGATTGTCTGTTTCTGTTGGTTTAGAGGTTGCTGCAGCTTGTTGTCTGTTTATTACACCACTCATTAATTTTTCAGTATAGCTACTTTTAAACTCTTTTAATCCTAAATGTGGCATTCCATTATGTCCTACAAAAATACCTTTTGATTCTGCACTATAAACCTTACCATTAGATGCAGGCTTTCGTTCTTCTGCTAACGATTTCAAGATTCTACTAAACTCTTTATTTACTGTTAAGTTGTTATCTAAATACCAACGTTCAAATACAGGATAATAAGACTGTCTGAACTCGTTTCTGGTACTGTTATTATTTTCAACAGTCATTAGAAGAGTAGAACCATAAGCAGATTTACCATCAGCTGTTCTTATATCTTCATGAATAATAGATATAAGCTCTTCAAGAGATGACATATCACCTTCTAACATAGCATCGACATCTAAGTCTTCTACCAATGCAACTTTTCTATTTAAGGTAGAGTAAGCATACAAGAAGTTAATTAAATCTTCAAAGTCTAAATGACCAGTAGAGAAAGGCATACCATGTACACCATCATCATCACCATGTTCAAACTTCTCACTTCCGAAAGCTCCGTCAACAGCAACATATGTGGTTTTACCAAATTTATTGAAGACTTTTACTTTGTCTCCTTTTTTAGTAATACTTTTTGCTTTCATAAATCTAAAAGTCAATAACTTTTTCATTTTTAAAGCATCCAAAGTTTCAACTACTAAAGTTACTTTAGCATAAGTTACTTCGTCTTCGACGACAACAGATTCTCTGTCTGAAGGAGCTAATTCATCATATTCTTTTTGAGATACTCTTTTTTTACCACCTCGTTCTTTAAAGTCAGTCCAACCCCAACCTAGTTTAGTTGTTCCCGTATAAACTCGTTCATCTTTGTCTGTATTATAGCCATCAAATAATTTAGCCATAGTTGCATTATCAGGATTTATGATAGGCATTCCTTTTTCATCTTCTACAATTTTAACTCCAGTAACTCCAAAATATTTAGTAAATTCCTGTCGTTCCGTAAACGTATTTGCTAATTTTCCCATTTATTATATATAAATCTTAAATTATTATTACTTGTTAAATAGAGTCAATAATTGAAGCTGCATCTGCTTCATTCAATGTTTGCACTTCTTCTTCAATAGGTGCCGATGCAACAGCAACATCTTCTAATGTATTAGTATTACCTCTACGTTTTTTTACTCTAAAGTCTGAAAGTTTATAAGCTGCTCTATCTGTTAATTTAGCTGCTACATTACCATCTCCATCAAAAATAGCTACTGTTACTGCTTTATTATTGTAGCTAAATTTACCTACTTTTAATTTGCCAGATTTACTCATATCATCAGGGGCAACAACTCCATACATAGGATGTCTGAATACTTTACCTAATCTACTTCCAATAGATAATTTACCACCAGAACGAAGTGGGTATAATTTAATGAAGTTTTGTTCTCCAATGCCACCTTCTACCATATAAGTACCTTCAGTACCTTTAATGATATTTCCAGCTCCGTCAATTTCTACTCCTGAGAAGAAACCTAAATCACACATAGATACATAGCAATAAGCACTAGTAGTCAAAATAAAGTTTCCGTTTTCATCAGAGCCATCAGCTTTATCTTCACTGATATCTTCATATGTACTTGTATAATATTGTTTATACAAAGGAACATTATGGTCTATTTTTATCCATTTTCCATCTCTTTTTTCTGCTTCTGAGATAACTACTCCATTATCATCTTTTTTAGAATATGTCCAATCAGATACTTCTCCATTTTTAGGAGTAATACCTTCAGGCAATTCATCAGTGATTTTACTCATTGATACAAGGGGTAATGGCATAACTCTTTCAGTAGTTTCATCAGTAACAATATTATCTAAGTAGCCACAAAACGGACTATCTTGATGATATGCTCCTCTTACTTTAAGAATATTCTTTCCACTTGAATCTAAGATAAAAGATTGAGTAGATACAGCATTTTTATCCAGTTGTTTGCCATCCCATCCAATTTGAGGTACTTTAACTTTAACTTCTCCACCAGCACGTGATAAAATTTTTAAATCTACATTTTCAAAACTGCTGCTAAATGTTCTTCTTTTTAATCCCATTGTTTATTAATTTATTTTAAATTTATAGTAGAGATTGAAAGCATTTCTTACAATCCCTAAGTCATTAGGTATTTCTTTAACTAGTCTACCTTGTTCATTAACAAATACGCCTAATACTGATTTCGCAATATCATTCTCATGTTGTGGTAATGTTCTGAATGAATATACCATATTTCTTCCTTTAAGTCTCCTTTGTGCTACTAATACTGTCGAGAATAATCCTTCTATAGTAAACTTCTCATCTAACATCTTTCCAATAGTCTTTAATTTTATAAATATTTCTTTATCTTCTTTGTATTCATCTGTGTGCATAATAATAAACACTATTATGTCTTCTCTTAACTCTCTTAAATCATGCATTATTAAGTTAACAAATGAAAAACCCATTTGAGCATATTTCTCAAACCCAGTTTGTACTCTGCGGTCAAAGAAATCCATACTGAGAAGATATTGAGCATCTTCTACAATTATGTTTTTAATCTTGGGGTTCTTATTAATTAACTGTAATGAGCTTGATATTTTATTATAGTTCCATCCTGTTATTTTATTTCCAACTACTCCTTTCTTTCCGTCTTTTTCTATCATTCTAAATTCTGTGAATGTTCCTGGTGGAACAGGTAGTTCTTTGTTTACAGTATTTATTAAAAAGGTTTCTTCTGGCTTTAATCCTTCTATCTTTATATTGTCGTCTGGATAATCTAACTTACAGTAAGCAGTTGACTTTCCTGAAGCTGATTTTCCAGCAATAACTACAATTTTTGACATTATACTATATTGTATTTTTTAAATTCATACTTTTCATAGTTTAAGTCCTCTGGATTTTCAATATCTCTAAATATTCCATTTTCTCCTACGTATGCAGCAGCAACTCTTATAGCAGAGCCTCCATATCTATCTTTCTCAATACCAAATAGCCTGAATCTATCTAATAAGCCTAAGTTGTTGTTTTCTTCTGTTGGCTTTATATAATACATACTATTTTTAAATCTTACACTAGATATCTCCTCATGATAAGGACTTCCTATTGCTATACAAACATCACAATCTTGAAAGGTATTTTTTGTATCCCTTGCATCTGCATGCCCATATATTAATTTCTTCGGTCCTTCTCCTTTCTTCTCTGGGTTAACTTGTTGAATGACAACTGGAGTTAGCCCAAACTGTCTTTTCAGGTCTACAAATATCATCTTACTTACCATATCCATTGTCTTTTTTAAAGTTGAACTTGGTAATTCTGGTATTAATGCCATATGGTCTACAGCAGCTATTACCATCTTTTTTCTATTTTTAAAATGATATAATGGTTTACCTAAAGCATCTACTCCAAATTGAACAGACTGTTGCACACATCTCTTATGTATATAATCATACATATCCATTGGTTTTGCAGAAGTAAAGATAGTAGTTATTTTATCAATTACTTCTAAGTATCTAATAAAACCCTCATCTTTCATGATGTTTGAAATATCCTTTGGTGGTTTTCCATACACTCCAAGTAACTTTTTTATTCCTGTTAGAGTATTCTTATGAATAAAGAGGTATCTTACAGCTGCTTTAGCTGAAATCATTACTCTATCTATCTCTAAAGAATATAAAATTACTTCAATATCATCAGCATCTAACTCTCCACTTACCACTCTATCTGCTAAATTAAATATAAACTGGTCATAAAAGAAACTACTTTTACCAGCTTTTGATGCTCCTAGTATTAAATAATACATTCCTCTCATAATTCCTCCCACTGGAGCATTTAATTTATTTATTGTGAATGGTAATCCTTGATTAAAACCATCAATTCCATCTTGTACTGCTTTTCCTAAGGCTTTAGTTAAACTATAAGTCCTGCCCAAATCCTCCATATGAGTCATCATTTCCTCTAAATATAGTTTTCTGATGTGCTCTTCTTTCCATTATATTATGGCAATATTCTATTAAATACCCATTTTTAGCGTTTCCTGTAATAAACGTAGAACACTTTGGGGCATACTTTAAATAACCCATAGAATCTTTATCTATATTTTCTAAAAACTCCTCATTAGCTTTTAATATCACATCTACCTCGATGTCTTCGTTATCTCTTATAAAATCATATAGATATTTTTCTGCTGCTTTTTTATCTAATAATGGATATTTTTTCATCTCTTTAGTTATTCCCATCTTGCCTCTCCAATTAGATAAAAATCTTTTAGTTACTGTATTTATAGATAGAGTACTGGAACAGGCATCTAATATCTTACAATATTTACTTCCATCATACATAGTATAGTTAAGCTCATAATTACTACCTCTCTTTAATATTATATTAGCATCTACTAATCTATTCACTATCTTCATAAGTTCTGGAACTGTAACTATTAAGTTAGGTAATAATTTATATTTTGCAGCTTCTATTACAAGTAAAGATAAAAGTTCTTCTATTCCTACATTATTAGATATTACTTTTTCATATATTCTTTTTAAATCCATTATTAATGTATCCAATAATCATTTATATATGGTTTGGCTTCTATTGTTAATACTTCAGTGTATATAACAGAAGCTTCTTCCATTGAAAGTCTTAAAAGAGAAGCTGCCATTTTACTCTTATTTTTGTCTGTTTCTAACATTATCTCATCATGTATATGATTAACTGGTTTTATTGTAGATACCAAATCTATTCCTTTATCTTCTAATTTTTCCATCAATAAACATTCTGCTGTTTTAGTCATGTCAGCTGCAGTTCCTTGTATTCCTGTATTCATAGCTGCTCTTTCCATATCTCCTTTCAACGAACTTGTTCTTCTATTTAGTTGATATAAATCTGAGCCTTTTTCTTTTATTCTCTTATAAAACATACTGACTCCTTCTCTGCTAAATTGTTTTGTAAATTCTTTCTTTCTTCTGTCAAGTTCATTCATTCCTTGTCTATACTCTTTCCAATCTGGAAGCCATCTTCTTCGATTTGTTATGTTATTTACTATAATAAATCCATGTTTGATAACTTTCTTTTTTTCTTCATCAAAGTAAATTTTTAATTCTGGAAAACCTTTCCAAAAACCATTCAATAAATCATTAGCATCTTCTAAGCTTATTCCTTGGGAATCTTTTAAATTATAAGCACTTCCTCCAAATGAAATAAAAAAGTTTAAAACTTTTCCCTTTTGACGAAGAGAACAACTTATTCTATCATCTTCTACTTCATTAGTATCTTCATAAAAAGCATATAGCTTTTTATTAATCTCTTTTAAAGATGCTTTTGATATATCTATAGGATATAAGTTACTCAGCATTTGCTTTGCAGTTTCTTCATCATTTTGAACTTCAACAGCTAAGCTATACTTTTTTACTATTATATCTCTATGTTCTTTGATTGAGTATACTCTACTAGCAACCATACTATGACTGTCTCCATCTCCATTTTTAAAGAATTCTACAAAAGCTTTATCTTCAGATTTATCAGCCATCACTTGACTTTCCTGACCGGAGTAATCAGCCCCTACTATATCAGTATCTTCTTGAGACCTAAATAGCATCCTCCACTCAAGTCCTCCAGGTATCTGTGCTAAGTTCGGTTTCTTTAAAGCAACTCTACCTGTCTCTAATACTTGATTTACAGAACAGTGTATTCTATTAGTTCTTAAATTAATATGCTCCTTGTATTTTATACCATAAGAGCTAATAAGTTTTGATATTTTCTTATATTTTATAAATTTAGATACTAAAGAGTATTGTTTATAGGCAGGTTTATCTAATTCTTTTATACCGATAGTTTCTTTACCATACTTATCTTTTATTGTTTTACCTACAGTTTTAAATATAATAGGTTTTATTTGTTTTTGAGAGTTCCAATTAAGTCTTTTACTGTCTTTTCCTTTATTTAACACTCTCACATCTTCTTCAAATAATGATTTTTGTATTACTTTTTTGACATTAAAAGGAATCTCTCTATATCCTTTTAACTCTTCAAATTCGGCAATAGCTTGCTTATTTAAACTTAGTTCAATATCGTATCTTCTTTCTATATTTTTATCGTAAAGTTTTAACATTTCTGGAAGGTCAATAAATATACCATTATACATCATATCGGCAAAATATAAAGATACTTTATTTTCTAACACAGTTACACTTAATTCATGCCTATTTGCTAAATCTTTTATTCTATCAGTTAAACTATAATTTTTGTGAATTAAATTAAAAGTTAAAAGCTTTTCAATAAGTTTTTCATATATATCAAATAGTTCAACATCTCTTGCAGCATATTTTATCTGACTTAGAGAGTAATTATTTCCATATAGAAAACTAGATTGTTCTGATTTTGGTATACTTATATCTAAATATTCTTTATATAGACCAGCTAAACTTGTTATAAAAGCTCTTCCATAATCGGTATATACAAATCTGTCTTTTCTTCCTTGTCTTAAAACTTTAGCACTAATAAGTAAATCAAATGTGTTATTTATTACAAGTCCAATACTTCTAAGCATATTTCTTTCAAAATATACATTAGCTACTATCTTTTCTATTTTTTTACTACTTAAGATATCTCCTAATTTATCAATATCACAAGTTGTAGCATCAAATACATATTGATTTTCTTTAGTGCCTAATTGTATTAATCTTACTTGATTAGGCTTAGTAAAGTCTAATCCAAAAGTTTCAGTATCTTCGCATATGATAGCTTCTCTATTAATATCTTCTATTGCTTTATCTATAGAAAGTGGAGATATGCTACCATCGTTGTCTATAATTCTTCTTATATCTCCTACAAAATAAATCATTTTACTTTGTCATACTTTACTACCATCATTACTTCACTAAGACTAGCTAAAGTTAATAAGCTACTCATACTTTTTCCTCTTACTAGAACTTTTGTAGCTCCATTAAAGTTTTCACTTAAAACATGAGTTACAATAACTAAATCTCCTATTTCCACTTCAATATTATAATTATCAGTTCTTTCTCCAGCAAGTATTACTTCATACACTGCTTCTTCTTTACTATTATAGTTAGGACTTCCAGGAACTATAATTTTATTTGTTTTTGGATATAATCTTACTTTCTCTAAAAGAAGCATATTACTTTTAAGCTTAACTATATTTAAAATTACTTCTTTCTCAACTAGTCTGTTCTTTTCGGCAATTTCTTCAATTTCATCTATTGATGTAGACTTTAAAGCATTTTCATACTTTGTAGCCATATTCTTAGGTTTACTAGACATATAATACTAGTTTTATTGTTAATATTATCCACATTTGTCATAGCCGCATGATTTACATACTGTACAGCCATTTTCTATAACTAAGGGAGCTCCACACTTTGGGCACTCTTCATTAGTTTCTCTTACTCCAGTATACTGTCCTAAAACTCTTTTTATAACATTTTCAAAAGTTCCTACAATCATTGTTACTTTATCAAAACTTTTTAATATATCTTTAACTTCTACTCCATTACTTAAAAGCGTAGAAATAAGTCTTGTAAATACTTCTTCAGTTCCAGAACTATAATGACTTATAATATCATTTATGATGAGTTCTGTGCTTATTAAGTTATATATAGATTGTTTATTACCCTTTATTTTTTCTAATTTGGCATTTGTTATTTTCTTTAAAACTATTCCTTTAACTTTAAGTGCAAATAGTTCATAAGGTTTGTCATCAATCAAACCTACCAATACTACCCAGTCTTTACCGTCGATTTTTACATTATGTACCTCACACATGAGAAGCGTAGGTCTATTCTTTGCGGTCGCCAAATCTGTACTGCCAAATTTCTTTAATATACCTTCCCTCGAGCCGTCACGATACAAGGTGAATCCCTTTAGTTTCTTATCATAAGCATACCTAACTAGCTTATGTACTTCTTCTAGAGGAAAGTTTCTCTTTACATTATGAGTAACACTTATTGATTGGTCTGTATGTTTTTGAAGAGTAGCTTGTAAATCTATTTTATCATAAACATCAATCTCTTCTGCTGTATTTTTATAATATGGACTTTTATCTACATGTTCCATAGGATTATCATTATAGCCAGCAATCTTAGCCCACTCTAAGAAAGGTGGATGATAAGTCTCAAACTCTACCCAACCTTCTCCATTTTTATCAGTCTTAAATATAGTATCTTCTGTTGTTGCTCTTCTTCTTCTCTTAAAATGAAGTGCAAAAGCAGGTTCCATACCACTAGTTACTCCAGCTATCATACTTCCAGTACCAACAGGTGCTACTGTTAAAAATCCAATGTTAGCGGGAACTTTATTCTTATACTCAGAGCCTAATACTTTTAAAGTATCTTTCATAAATTTATGATTCATGAAAGCTTTTCTATTTCTGGCTATCTTTAATATTGGAGCTTCAATATCTAAATCAAGTGATGTTTTAATAACTTCTACTTTTATAATTCTTGAAATCTTATCTACTATATCTCTATTTCCATAAGATAAGTTTAAAGCAGCTAAGAAGTCTCCAATGCCTGTCTTTCCTATTCCTATTCTTCTTCCTTCTCTTAAGATAGCCTTTATTTTAGTCCATAATTCAGTCTCTACTCCAGGTTCGCTTACTTTCAATATTTTATCTAAATGTTTTAATTCTTCCTCTACCACTGTATTCATAAATTTAGTAAGAACTTCGGTATCTCTTTTTATTAAACCAACATCTATTCTAGCATTAGAAGTAAATTTATTCTCTACATAAGAATACCAATTGAGATGAGCTAATAAACAACTTCCATAAGGATTAAGAGGTATTTCGCCACAAGGATTAGTTCCTGTTGTACTAAACTTGTGTACTTTCATAGCATCTATAGGGTTGTCAAGAACAGTATCCCAAAATAGCAATCCTGGTTCTGCATTCTTCCACATATTCATAATAGCTTTCTTTCTTAATGTGCTGTGTTCAGACAGAAAAAAATCTTCATCTACTTTTAATGATATGTTTGCTCCAGTTATACTAATAGTATCTGTCTTAGCATCTACAAAATGTGTTGCATCTTTATGTTTGTAGGAAAGAGCTAACATTAAAGCTCCTCTTCTACCCTCTTGTGACACTTCTAATGTTGTATTAGAGTATCTTTTCATAAAAGGAACTAGTCCAGTTGAGGTAGAAGCAGCATTATTTATAACGCTTCCTCTAGGCCTTATGTTATCTAAAGAAGTTCCTACTCCTCCTCGTCTCTTCATGATATCTACTAGCATATTATCAATTTTGCAAATGCTATCGTAGTTATCTTCTGGAGATGGAATTACATAGCAATTAGATAATGATGTTAGTAGGGCAGTCCCATAAGAAGCTGTTATACTTCCACCAAGAACAACTCTTTTGTTTACAAGCATTGAATGTAAATGAGCTATATCATCCTCAGACATTATAGTATTCTTGTATCTTTTAACTTTTGCTGTTATTCTGTTAATTATATCTAAATAACTATTTTCTATATATTTACCATCCTTTTTCAAAGCATACTTTCCTCTTAATGTCTTTCCAAAGGCTTCTCCAAATTCTTGTTCAAATGTCATTTTTTATTAAATAATAAATAAGGTTTCTTATTAAGCTGAGTCATTTCAACAGCTTCTTCTACTTTAGACATGTTCTTAGCCAGTATAAAATAATACTGTAAAAGCATAGCCTCATCATAAGAATCATCTAATCCATTATGCTTTTCAGAATAATCTAAAGTATTAAAAGCATATTTATAGAAAGCTTCAACTGTAGTCTTAACTTTTCCTGTTTTAGTTGTAAATCCATTCTTTCTACAAAAGCAGTCATAGCAAGGCTTTTGACTTTCTACTAAAGCTGCTAATATAGCAATATCTAAAACAGGCATTATTTTTCTTATAATGTGATTACTAAGAGGTTTTTTGGCATGAGTATACTTTGAAAAAGTATAGCTTAATGCTCTAACGTCAAAGTTTACATTAAAAGCAGAAAACATATCATAGTTATTAAAGAGTTCTTCTTTAAATATCTCTTTAAACTCAGAGACAGTAACTACACGTGCTTTACCTTGTATAATTCTTTCTTCTAGTATATCTTTATTTTGATTATAAAAATAGGCTTTCTTGAACATTGGACTATTATATACATCTGATATTATATAATCCTTACTTTTTATGTCTCCTGTTTCAGTATCTAAAATTGACAGTCCTGCTTCATATATGTCAGCATTCTTTAAATCTATTGTTTCAGTATCTATAACTAATATTCTCATACTATTAAATTATAACTATCTCCAATACCTCTTAAAACTTTAGCAAGATGTAGTGCAAGATTAGCTTTACCCTCATCACACATGCCTTCTAATATCTCCATTTGTTTATCTTTAGGGCAGTCTTCAAAAACAGTAAGTTGTCTTTTCTCTTCATCTTCAAATTTATAGAAGTAAAATACTCCCGATAAGTTTCTCCTATGCATATAATTTATATTTGAAGTTATTAAAACTTTCTATACTTTTAAAACTCTTATATTTCTTTTCATCGTTTTCTATATAAGATATTAAAAGCATGTGTCTATTATCTTTCGTATTATCTACTTTTGAGGATATATGAATCCAACTTGGATTATCAATATCTCCAAATTCCCATATAAGTTGGTCAAAATCTAAGTTTTCAACAACAAAATAGAACATTTCAGAATTAGTTACTCTTCCATAAGTATCATCTATATCCATTGCCTCACACTTTACATGTTGAGACCTATAAGAACCGCCAACTTTGATATTTAAAAATAGACATCTATACATGGAGTTTATCTTAATCATGACTCCAAAGTTATCTCTTATAGGCTCAAATAGGAGTAGTCCTAATTTTTTTAATTTAGTAAATTGAGCTTTTGAAGGGCGATTATCTATTCCTAACCTTTTAGCCTTATATGAGTAATAACATTCTTTTATAGATATGTGTGGTGTTAACATACCTTTTCTTAGCATTTTCTTTTCATTTAAATTGTTATATTGTTTATTATTAATTAGCATTATTAGTGCTTCCTCTAACGTTTTAGGCAACTTATCTTTCATTTTTCTGTATTTTTTAAAAAGTTAAAAATTCGTACTTTTTGTAAATTAAAAAAGCATCCTGATTTATAGTAGCGGGATAGCATCAAAAACCGGTAAAAGTCCAAAAAATCAACTTTAAATAGAAAATTCGACAATTTTTAGTGCTTAAAAATAATTTCTGTATCAAATTTCCACCCTGTTTCTTGTTCTACTTCAACTAGCCATCTAGAAAGACGTAACTCTAAATTAATTAAATGTGTAGAAGTTTTATCTTTTATTGGAATATCTTTTGTAGCTTTTAACTTTATAGCAACAGTATAGTTCTTATTTTCTATCGGTTCTATATCTATTAACTTAGGTTGTTCCATCTGCAATTTTTTTAAAGTCTTCAAAAGCTTTTAATATTAAGTTCTCTTCTTCAACTGCTAAAATAGTAGCTCTTTTGAAAAACTTTAAAGCTAAATTGTAATTGCCATCACATATGTCTAAATATTCTGTTTTAAATACTTTTTTATACCTTTCTATTCTCGCATACTTCTCTTTAACGAAATTAATTTTATCTTGAACTTCTGTAACTATTAAAGCTCTTTTTTTAGTATATTCATCATATACTTTTTTATTCTCTTTATATACGCTTAAATTTTTACTATAACTAGTAATTAAATGTTTTACTTTTTTATAAGCTTCTTTTTTTAAAACTTTAGTTTCTGTTATACTACTTAATTTTTCTTCATAATAGCTATCAGATTCAGTTACTATTTTAAGCTCTTCATTTTGACTAACGCCTGCCTTATCTGCATTTTTTGTAAGAGTTAATATTTTCTCTAATTCTTCTTTATTTCTAAAATACATATAAGATAAAGAATAATTAGAATATAAAGTAGTTGTTTCTAAGTTGTTTAAAGCTGCTGGTTTAATTGGTTCAATTGGCTCATCTATTTTCTCTATTCCAGCTTTTAATTCTTTTATTTTTATAACTTTTTTTATTTCTTCTTCTGATAGTTTAAGTATAACTTCTTCTTTAAAAGAGTCGAAGTTAAATAAATCTAACTTCTTTTTAGTCATCGTTTCAATATTGTTATTTCTTCGGTAGTAGTTTCTCCACTACATTTATTAATTGTATTAACATGAGTTTCTTTATGTCCAAAAGGAAAGAAAGTTCTATTTCCTTTATTTCCAACCCTTTTCCACCAGTAAACACTAGCAGAACGGTAATCTACCATTAGTGTATCAAATGTTATGCTATCAGCAAGTACTAATCCACTTACATGTACACAACTATCTGGCTTATAATTAAATCTTCTGATAGAATCTCCTGCCATTACTATAGTTGTGTCATAATCATATTTATAATGATTATTTATAACTCTAGTAACATTTTTTACTTTTATATTATTTGCTTTAATTACCTCTTTGAGTAAGCTATCATTCTTTAAAACATACTGTCTAAATTCATCTTTAGATACTGTATAACTTTTATCATTAGTACTTTTTATAAGCTCAGTTATTGTATGCTCCATCTCCTTATTACTACTAAGTAATGTTGCAAATTTAGATAAAAACCCTACTATCATAAGTATTACAGCAATTATAACTAATATAGTTACTAAATACTTTTCTATTTTATTAAACATAATTAGAACTTAGGAGTGTATTTCTTTTTAATCTCTGCTTTTTTAGCTTCTACAAGTACTTTAGTTTCAATTTCTTTTACTTCTTTTACTTGTATGTCATTACTACTTTCTTTAGCATAATTTAGCCACCATTCTTCTTTTTTGAAGTCTTGTTCAGCAGTAGTTCCATCTTTTAATCCTGCCCTCATTCTATAGAAAAAAGCTGTTATCTCTGCTGCAATTTTCAATGCTTCTTTTCCCCATATTCTCTTAGCCATCTCTGCAGATTCTACAGAATATTTATTATAGTGTGTTGGATGATTTACAAATGTACCCATATTTTATATTGTTATTGTTTTTACTACTCTTGATTTTAATTTTTCATTTAAAGCTAGAATCATAGCTGGCTTTTCATATCCCCTTATAGACTTATTGTGTTCAAATATATTTATATCATCTTCTTTAAAATATACATAGCCGTTTTCTAAGTTTATTTTAGCTCTCAATATCGAAGATTTCATTTTTCTTCTTGTTTTTAGACTCTTTATATAAGATATGGCTTTAATATCAGTAGAGAACGTTAATATTTCAAATTTTACCATGTAATAAGAACCACCATGCTCTTTTGTTGCTGTAAATCCTTTTAGAGGAGACCAAATTATTCTTTTTCTTTCTATATAGTAATAAGGACTTTTTACAGTATCTTCTTGTTTTAATATTCTATATTTTGTTTTCATCTTTTAATTTTAATATTTTCTTCTTAATATATTTAAGAGAATCTATTGAAGAATTTATTTTCTTAGCTTTTTTCTTATTTATTAACTTTAAAATCTTATAAATAATAGTATTCATATCTAATATTTGCATTTTTTGAGCAATTATAGTTGCTTTGAAAAAATCAATATATCCATTTAAGATTAAAATATGCTTTGTTAATTTAACTAAGTTCTCATTTGTTCTTTCTATTTCCTGATTTAATTCTTCTGTTTTATCACAATATTTTCGATTCTTTAATATTATATCTTTTACTATATCACCGTTAAATCTACTATTTGTAACTCTTCTAATATCTCTTAAATAGCTTTCATACAATCTAATTTTAGCAATTGCATCACTCAGTTCATTTCTTAAATACTTTTTAGTTGCCATCATTGTTTTCTTTTAAATATATTGATATTGCTGTTAACCATTGTCCTTCATTTCCAGTAATATGTGTTGCAATTAAATGGTACTTTCTTCCTGCTATTTCTTTCAATATCTTATGGATTTCTGAATGAAATTCTGTAAAACCATAATCTTTCTCTAAGCTATTTATTAACCTTTCTGTATATTGCGTAAGACTTTCAATATCTTTGTCTCTTTCTCTAAAATAATCAAATATTAGTTTTTTATTAATCTTCATTTTGTTGTTCTTCTAGAAATCTAGCATATAATTCAAGCATTTTTATGTGCTTTGTACTATCTTCTATAAATTCAAATAAGTTTCTAAGTTCCATAGTTACATAATTAGCAGGCTCTTCTGCAAATTCGTTTGGAATTTTTTGCATGAGAAGTAATACTGTAATTTGAAGTTTAGTATGTTCTATTGTTTGTAATTCACTTTCAATTTCGTCTTCCACTTCCCCTACTGTCTTATAAGTTTCTTTATTTAGAAATAAATCCATAGTGAAGTCTGTTCCCCATCCCATAATATGTTATTTAATATTGTTATTAATTTTTATTCCAGCCATTTCCTGTAAAGCTTCTATTCTTTCATCGTTATTGCTAAACCAATAAGCACTTATTTCTGATTTATAATCTTTAAGCTCTGGAAATAATAACGTGGCATTATTATAACATATATTTAAATTGTATATAGATGAAGCTATAGAAGTTAAAGCTACACATAAACCCTCTTTAAGTTCAAAAGGAACACTATAATGTTTATACTGTAAAGTAAAATTAGCCTCTAACTCTTCAATTAGAGTTCTCTCAAATGCTCTTAGTATTGCTTTATAAATTTGAACTCTTACTCTTTTCTTTAAAAGCTTAACAGTCTGCCCAGAATTTATTAAAATAGACTTAGTTGTATACATGTCTCTTTATTTTTATTGTTTTTATTATTATATATTTTTAATTTATCTTCTATTGATTTTTTAGCTTCTTTCTTATTAGCTAGATATTTTTCTAACTCTTTATTTAAATTATTAGCAATATAAAAGTCTTCTTTATAAAAGTTAGCTAAAAAAGTATCCCAGTAACCATAGCCACAATCTTTACACCCCCAAAATAAAGATTTATCTAAAGGATGTCGTCTAGTATTACTTGAATCGCATATTGGACAAATTCCATTTCTATATTGATGAATTAGTTTCTCACAATCCATTCCAAGCACCCATAACTTATCTTCTACAATAGTAGTTCCAGCATTTAATACCCAAAATAGTTGAAGGTCTTCTTTATCAGTTCTAGAAACAAAGTGCATACTATGAATATTATTTTTAGGTTTTTTTAGCTTAAGAGCTTTCTGTACCATTATATTAGTTGTTAACTTTAGATGGATATTGTAAGAATTTAGTACTAAAAGCAGCTTTTATTTTAGTTCTTCCTAATAGTTTATAAGCAAGTACTCTATGTCTACCGTCTTTTATTTTATATCCTCCTTTAGATAATCTAGAAACCTTTATAGCTGGAGCTTCTTTACCTTGTCTTAAATAATCAATTAAACTAAGAGTAGTTGGATTTATTGGATACCTATCCATTTTTATTAATGAAATATCTATGTCAGCTTCTTGTCTTTTAGTACTCATAACTTTATTATTTAAATTAATTCTCTTCTTTTAATTTTAATGCCTTTAAAACTTAAGCCTTTATGCATTTCTTTAAGCATCCTAAGAGAAGCTCTAGTAGTCATCAAAACTGGTATTTCACCTCCAGCCCATGTATAACTAGTTTCATCCAGTTTAACAATATGAGCATACTTACCAAGAGTTTCTCTTCTGATATCTGTAAATTCTAAGACTTTAAAGATTTCTTTCATACTTTTAAATCAAGACTAAAGTTAATGCTTCTTGTAATCCTTTCTCTAAAGCTTTTTCATATGTTTTATAATATGAGGGAGCTTCATCTTTTGGATTTCTGCTTTCTTCTTCTTTAGTATATAATATCCAACAGGCAAAACTTATCTTAGTTTTTTCTATATTCCCCCAAAGTGCCTCTATTTCAATAATTAAATTATGTTTCTTTCTTAGCCACTTTTGTAACAACGCTTGAGTTGGAGCAGAATACTTAGAAGGGCAACGATTAAAATAGTCATCAATTTCTCCTGCATCTAAATCTTCAGCATTGTCATGTAGAGTCTTACTCGGTAATGTATAATAGAATCTACATTCTTCATCAAATTCCTTCCTTTTAGCTAATTCAGCTGTTTTATATGATATAATTTGCTCTTTCATTTTATTGACTTATATGTTAATATTAAATTCTCCTTGTGTTAAAGAATAGTTATCTGAATTCGGCATAATAGTACCACTTTCACAAGTAATCCAGAGATAGTTAGGATAGCTAGGAGGACTATATGGTTCTATAGTAATAGGATTTATCCAATTTGTAATATATCCTACTTTAAGTGTAAATTCTTTCCATTTTGCACTAGGTAAAAGCGCTTCTAATTGTAATATGAGTGTATTAATATTTATCTATTCTTCAAGTTCAATTGTTTTATTTACTGTATCTATTTTTATTTTCATAACTTATTTAGATTATGTTATCATTTATTTATAAGTTTAATTCTTGTTGATATTGTAGACATGCTATTAGCTTTATTAGCTATATTATATTTTATAATATACTCTTCATTATCTTTTAAAATCTTTTTTAATATTTTACATCTTAAAAGTTCTCCATAAGTAAAAGATTTTGCGTCATCTCCTGCTAAAATATAAGCTTCTTTGTATGCTCTTTTTCTCTCGTAATAAGACAGAACTCCAAAAATTTGAGCAATATGATTAAAACAAAAACAAAAACCCATAGAATAAAGTATCTTTTGCTCTATTTCTATATCATTAATAGTAGTCTTTATAATATAATTCTTTTGTTCTTTTCTAGCCTTATCCATTAAGTAGTATATTATAAACCTATACTTCTTTGGAACTATTTTAAATTTTTTCATTTTAGTTGTTTACTTAATTCTTTTTTTACTTCTTTTTTCTTCTTCTAATATATTCTCTAAACATTCAATTCTTTCTTCAAAAGAGTCAAACCAAAAAGATTCATTATGTTTGCTCCTATCTCCTACATATTGTGCTACTTCTATTAACATTTGTTTATTTGCTTTTTTTAGATGTAAAGCGTCCATAATTTCATCAGCATTTGCACACATACCAACAAAAGAATCAAAATATAAATCTACTTCAATAACTGTGCGATTTTTAAATGTTATCAGTATAGTTTCTATAATAGTTTTTTGAAGCTTATAAGACTCTAACATTTTTTTATATGCATACATTCTTAATTCTTTGGGAGCAACTACATAATTTTTTCTAATTTTAAACTCTTTCATATCGTTATTTTTTACTTGAATTTATAAGTTCATCTAAAGTTGGACAATAACATTCGTCTTTTCTTCCCTCTATATATAATTTAACATTGGCAAGAGTTCCTAATAGTGTATGACAAACATGCTCTTTATTTACTAGTTCCTTTATTGCTTTATTTAAAGTCTTTAATTCTTCTGATAGTGTTTTTTCCATCAATTTATAGTATAAGAAACTTCTATAGCTAAATATGTATAGAATATAATTTTTTATTTCTTTTATGTATTTCATATCTTGTATTTATCGGTTAATTTATTTCTCTGTGGTAATTTAAACATTCTAACTAATGACATAAGAACTTCTTCTCTATTATCATCGCTTTTAGTTCTTACCCCATTAATACTTACGTTCCTAATATAGTTGTTAAACATAAATTCCCAGCTTTTAAGTAAATCTTCAGCTGTAAAATCTTTATCGTTTAACACTTTCCTTACTTTTATTATGCCATATCGTTCCGTCTCCGGAAATTCATGTTTATTTATAGCATCATCATCTATCTCTGGAAATCCATACTTTTCAGAAACATATCTTACGGCATCAGCTGAGCTGGAAGCAGTAAAATTCTTAATTATTCCTCTAACTTCTCCCCCATCTTCATCATAAGGAACTACAAAATGTACTTCATACTCTTGTCTTTTCAAAAAATCTGTATCTATTTGACCCAATGCTTTAAAAACTAACTCTTCAGTACTTATTTCAGGAGTCTTATTGGTTTTCTTATTTTCTTTAGGCATTGTAATAATATATCAGAGTTATATAAGTTTTTATTCTTATTATATTTACTTGCAGCTGGATGTATATCTTTAAATACATTATGATTCTTTTTATCCACTGCATATTCAAGTCGTTTAGCAACACTACCTAATAGTAAAAAGCAGACATTGCTATTGTATTTCTGTATTATCTTCATTATATTAGCTGTAAAAGTGTACCAATAAGGGTGGTCAAAAGCTAAAGATTTTCCATATCTTACAGTCCATATTGTGTTTATTAGAAGAACTCCTCTACCTAATAAATAATATAAATTGTTATTCTCCTCTCCTTCTTGCCCTAATTCTTTAGAAGTATTAATAAATAACTTATTTAATACTTGTAGAGAATATGGAGTTTTCAAAGTGTTCTTAGAAGAGAAAGCTAATCCATCATAATGATATTTAAATTCTCCAAACTCAATAAGTCCAGTAGCATAAGGGTCTTGTCCTATTATTACTAGATTTATGTCTCTTAAGTCTATCTTTTTAAGAATTTCAAAAGGTAGCTTGTTTGGAATAACATCATTGTACTTATAGACCTCTTTTAACAGTTTCTGCATATAAGGAAGTTCTATTTGCTTTTTTATTAAATCTAACATAACAAAAAAAAGCTACAACAGATATATGAAATACCTGCTGTAGCTAATTAGTAAATTTAATAGCGATTACAAGCAAGTCTTAAACTAATAGATAGTTTGGTTTCTTCATCAGACAACATCATACTCAAATGATTTTCATCAAAATAACCTGTATCTTTTATTTCATTCACTATACTTAGTGCTCTTAATGAAATATCTGTTTTAAACTTGTTCTGCATCTCTTTAAATCCATCTTTAGTAGTAAGAACTATAAAAGCAGACATAAAATCTGTTTTTTGCCTAATATTATTGTCTCTTATTACATTTATCTTTCTAAATCCCAAAATTCGGAAGTTATTAAAGTTTCCATTAGCAATTTCAATGAATCCAATAGCTTCGTCTATTCGTTGAATAAGATGTTTTCTCGTTTTATTAGCTTGTACCCAAGCCAAAGAACGTTCTAATTCTTCATCTTTGAACTTAATTCTTAATTTTCTGATGTTTTTCTTCACTACTTCAATGAAGTATTTATCTTCTGTAAAGTAAGGTTGAATTATTTTAATATCTTCTTCTAGTCCAGGAACTTCTCCACCTTCATTTTTTCGTACTACGTTTAAAGCTTTTTCTAAAAACTCTACTTTGTTGTCAACATCTTTTAAAATTTCACTTAACATCTTATTTTAATTTACCGTTAATAATGATTCTCTAAACATTCTTAATATGCCTAGATTTTCGTCACTCAGAGGAAAAGTAGTTCCATAATAAAACTCCATATCTCTTTGCACATTATACTTTATCTTATAAACTTCATCAACGTAGGATTTACTAGGTTTATCCTCAATGTCCTGAATCCTTCTTGATTGCCTCTCCTTTTTCTTTTGTTTCTGTACCAACTCTACTGGAACTTTAACTGATGCATCTAAAATTGAAATAGAAGTATTTATTTGTTTTGGCTTAGTATTGCCACTTTTTAATTCTTCTATAAGATTAGTTAAATCAGTACTTAAGTTATCTTTTCGTAAAAAGAAACCAGTATAATCAAATACTACAAATATAAGGCTATCTAATTCTTTACTTACCTTAAAGATAAACTTACCCGTTAAATCTAATAATGTTTTTTTACTAGTTTCTTCGTAGGTAGCTTTTAAGGCTCTATTTCTTTTACGTTTATATTTTTCAAAAGTATACTGAAGAATAGACCTTTCCTTGTTTTCAAGTTTAATAGCCTGCTCTCTCAGCCAGTACAATATACCTATATTTAATATCATTTCTGCTTCTTTTACTGAAGCTGTTTTGTACTTTTTATTTATTGAATTATATATTATCATCTTTAAAATTTTTATATTTGTTTAACCTTTTATTTGTTCTAATTAATGAATACATATATGTTATTGGTGCTGTAAAGTATCCTTTTCTCTTCATAGTATGAAATACTTCTTTTGAAGTCTTAGCTTCTTTTAAGTGATATCTTCTAACTAATAAAGATAATAAATCATTTATACTCTCATCAAAAGAGTCATACTTTTTAAATGAACTTACAATTACCATTCTTTCTCCATTAACATATTCAGCTGTTTTGGTTACATGCCCTTTTCCTTTTATACCAAAAGCATTATTACTTTTAATAAATAAGGAAGATTTAAAAGGCATAGTTCCTTTTCGTGTACTTGAAGAGCTTTCAAACATTGCAATAGTTTCAACAACTTTAGCTACCTCTCTTTTAGTTAAAATGCTACCATTTATTATGGAATCATTTATACTAAAATAAATAGCAGGAAAAGCTATTTTATCAATTTCTTCTAAATCTCTAAAATAAAGCTTTTCCGTCTTTAATCTTGCAACATCAGCATCTAAATCATATGGTCTTTCTATAGGCATTTTAAATTCTATTGTTGCTTCTTGTGCTCTAACAGAACTAAGCAGCAGAAATAGAATGATTAGTAAAATCCTCATGCAGTTTTTTGAAGTTCTTAATGTTCTCTCTAGTTGGAGCTAGTCTTATTATATTATACTTATTGTGATTAACTAAATAATCTAACTTTCCCAACGTAGAATTACCAATAGACTGTTGACCCATATTTCTAAAATTAAGAATGTAAATCAATTTACCTTTGGTAACTTTAATGTTTTTTTTCTTTCTTAAACTTTTCAATACTTTGATGACACTATATTCTTTTTTCATAACTCTTTTATTTTATTGATTAAAACTTGTTTTTGATGTACTAATACTACTTCGCGTAAATGTCCTTTAGATTGCTCTAAATACAAGCCAACAAGTTTATGTAATGCTGGCTTATGAATAGTTCTATTATTCTCATTAAATACTGCACGAAATACATACATATATTTCATAAGAAGTATTAAATACATTGAATCATTCTTCTTCATAATCATCTAATCTTTTTAATACCTCATTTTTATGAATAGAAGAATAATAAGGACACACATATTTATGTTTTGGTGTAGGTAATTCTTTTCTAATTGCTTCTTTATCAGATGCTAAAAATGTCATACAACTTGAACAAAAGGGGCATTCCTTATTTGTACATATTATTACTTTTAAATCTTCCATAGCTTATTTTTTAAGAGCTCCATTAACTTTAATATTATGATGTTTTATTAATCTTGTATCTCCATCATTATAAGTAATAACCTGTAATAACTTTTTCTTTACTCTCTTTCCAACTTTTCTATTATTTGTTTTTCTGTTTTTTGGAAAAAGACTTCTAGCTTTCCTTACTGATAGCCCATAAAATCTTGCAATCTCTTGATACTTTCCTAATTTTTTCATTCTCTTATTTTTTAAAGGTTAAACTTTTAATTGTTCTGTCAATAGCTCTCAAAGAGTATGCCCATCTCGTTTTACTTTTATAACTAAAAGCATCTCCTGTAGGATGCACTCCTGTTTGTATGAGATTCAATACTTCTTTATAGAATGTTATAGCTGTCTTTTTTGCTAATTCAGCATCTAAATCTTCTTGCTGATTTAAAGCACTTGCAACAACATCATGAGTTCTTCTTGCTAAACAACCAAAATCTTGACTAGCTTCTGTTGCTGTTACATTAAAAGGACAACGATAACAGTTTTGTGTTGTTACTACTTTTGTTAATTTACATAAAGGATTAGCACTTTTATTAACAAAGTGTCCTTTAGTTTCATAATAACCAATAGTTTTAACTATGGCATCTGATAATTCTTTTATATTTTCCATATTATTTAATTTAATTAATATTTATCAACAATTCGATATCTATTACTTTCTATAGTTACTATAGCTCCAATTAACTGAGATTTAGAAAAAGTTGCTGTCTTCCACTTATAATTATATTGTGCACTACAATATCTAAAATGTCTCTTTGAGAACTTCTTTAAAGATACAATTTTATAGGTGAAACCAACAGAGCAACTCTTGTTTCCTTTAGCACAACTACTTCCATTAGGTTCAACTATAGAATTAATAATGGGTATAACAACTTTTAAAGGTATCTTTAATTTAGTACTTTGTTTATTATGAAAAACACTAATTTTTGCATTCTTAATGTTTTTCTTAGTTCTAGCAAATGTATTCATAACTACTTTGTTTTAAATTAGTGAGAGATAAGAGAATCGAACTCTAGTATTTTTATCTGTAATTAAATTGTAATTATAAATTGTTAAAAGATAAAAATAGCAATACCTGCTCCCTCGATGTATTTATGTGGTTTTAAGTCGTCCTGGTTTTGTATATTCTTTTCCACCATTTCTGCTTCCACCCACTAACACTTCTGTGTAATGTTTTAATCTTGCTGCTAATAACTTATTAGCTTTTCTTTGATATTTTCCCATAATTTACTATTTAAAATCTTTATGCTTAATTTTTGTAACAACACGTTCTCCAGACCTATTATAAAGTTCTATTTGAGGTTTCATTACCAATCCTTCTGCCATATAATCTTCATTGTCAGCTATAGTTGACTTAAAACCTTGCTTTACGAACTCTATAGCAGTTTTTAACTTCCAAATACCTATTATTGGTACAATAGAAATTTCTAATTTCTTTGCTATAACTTCTATAGCTTTACGTGTAAGCCACCATTTTCCTATTCTTATATCAAATAAGATAAAATTATTAGAATCAGGTAAATAATTTCCTCCTTTTTGTATTTTTTGTCCATATCCTTCTCCATAAAGACAAATATCAGCTTCTGTTTCAAATATATCTTCTAATTGTTTTTTACAAAAGAGTTTATTTAATTTATCTAATAAAAATGGTGGTATTTGAGTATTGTCTGACTTACCTCTTATAGAAAAGATTCCATTACTCAATATTATTCTTATATTTGTACCATCTATCTTTTCTGTACAAATCCAATTTATATCTTGCAATACTTCAAATTCTTTCTTTGACCATACTCCTTCTAAAAGAGTTCTAAAATTAGTCTTTGGGTCTCTCAAATAAACTGTTTGTATTTTATGATATTTATCCATAGCTATTTATAATAAAATATATAAGTTAATAAATATTCTTCTTTTAAAGTCCTTATTAATATTATTTTAGACTTTCCTGATACCATAATACTATAAGTAGCTCCTTCAAAATCCATAAGAGAGCCTGTAAATATATCAGCCTCTTCATCGTAGTGTGGTCTGTCTATCATAAATTTAGCTCTTTCCCCAGAAGGAATAACTAAAGTTAGAACAGTTGCTTGTTTGTTTATTCTTATTAAGCCCTCATAATAATAGATGCTGTCTTTTATAATTGAGCCATCAACTTCAACTACATCTTCTTTTGCTTCCATTAAATAGATGACTTGACTGTTTGCTTGGAATGTCATCAATCCCAAAATTAGTAATACTAAAATCTTTTTCATTTTCTTTAAATTTTTGTTTTTAATTCTTTTACTATGCCAGTACTGAAATAGAATATTATGACATATTTAAGTAAGCTCTCTATGCTTGTTAGATAACAACTCTCGGTTCCCGCAACTATAACTAGAATGTAAAGAGCTGTTAAAGTTATTAATAAAATTACTCTGAAGAACCCTCTTGGAAGATTCATTGTTTCTTTTGTGTTTAATATTGCTTTCTTGTTGTATCTTTTGTAAAAGATGAGTATAACAATAGTAACAACTATAAACCATACTAATGGTATTAGTGTCATTCTTTTATAATTTATTTAAATATTGTTCAATTTAATATATATTTTATAAGTTATACTCTTTACGTTTCCTATAAAGTGTCCTTTCAGAGGCACTCAATAAACTAGCAGCTTCTTTTAGTGTTCTTGTTATAGACATTGCGTACTCTATTCTATATTTCTCAGAAGATAATAATTTACTCTCATGCTCTTCTAACGACTTTGAAAGATTCATAGTTTTTACATCAAACTGTACTTCAAATCTTAACTTTTCAAGTTCCTTTTTTACTTCTTGTAGTTTTTTAGTTGCTTCATGAATGACTTCTTCATTGAAATCAAGCCTTTGTAAGCAATATTCTTTAACTTCCATATTCTTAGTTTAAATTAGAATTAATTGTTTTTTATAGTAGTATTGCTCTACATAAGGACTACTCCTTTATAAAAATAGCTGTAACCTTTATTAGAGGTTACAGCTCAAAAGACCGAACAACAGTTCTTGTGGTATGTAAGTTCGGTACATGCTAAAAATGTGCATATTATATATTTTTTTAAAAGAGTTCTTTCTCAAGCTCTTTGATAGCTTTTATACCATTTTTATAGCCTTCAATAAGTTCTATGACAGAAATTATCTTAGAAACTGATAGCACTTCCGCTGATTTTAACGCTTTTAAGCTGTGTTCTTCTTGACTTAAGGATAATTCTGTTTCCAATAAGTCTTTTTGTAACTGTAGTTGGTCTTGTTTTACTTGAAATTTTACAGCCTCTTCTTGGTTGTTGCCCTGATTCATTAATAATTCTAATCTTTTCATTTTGTTCATTTTTATATGTTAATAATTGTTTAAACTTTTCGAAAGTATAGTGCTTAGTAGTAACACTTTGTCTAGAAGTACATATTTCGAGACCATCAATCACTCCATAAACACTATTGCCAAGAATATAACCTTCCCAGCTGATAAGATACTTAATATTGTTGTCTTTACATAATTGTTTATATTCTCGTATATTTTTACCATCAATTTCTGATACTAGAAAGTTTTCTTTATCAAAACTTAAAAAATCTTTAGTAACTTCAAGATGCTCAAGTCTATCATCAATTTTATATCCTAATTTTATTTCTTCCTCTGTGGCGTATTGTAAACTACATATACCATATTTTGCTGCTCTATAAGCACCATAAGAGCTAAGATTCCAATCTACATATACCCAATTTCTTTCTAAAGCTTCATCTGTAATGGTACCTACTAATTTTTTACCCTTATAGGTATCTTGATTTCCAAAATTCCAACTTCCTTCATTTCTTACTACTTTTGCTCCAACATCTTTAAACATTACTGGTTTGCCTGCTCTGTGTTTTCTAAGCCACTCATAAAATGGTTTGAAATTTCCTTGGTTTACTTCTAACCAAATATTATTTCCTTGCAGAGTTTCACTCCAACTAAGTGCCATTCCTAGTGAGCCATCCGGCTTTTTATAGGGCACTGATATACTTTTACCTAATTCATCAGTAATGTAATCTTGTATGTCTTGTGGTAAATCTTCTATTTTCATAACTTATTTTGTATTACTTTAATAATTTTAATATCTTTTATTATGTTACCAGCAAATATTTCTGCAGCTCCATAATATCCGGTGTAAATTTCTCCAGTTAATGTAACTTTTACAATTGCTATATTATAAGTATCATTTGGAGTGAAGCCACTTAGTCTTAGCACCCAATGCATTTCTCTTTTAGTCCTAAATATTCCTGTTAATCCATTAAAATATTTATTATATATTTTATAGATTTTCCAAGTTGGTGCTGCCCTTACATTAGCCCAAGGGTCTTTTACTATAGTTGTACAAATAGTAGGGGCTTCTTTTATCTTTTCGTTTAAAATATATTTTTGTCCTGTAAAAGTAGAATAAAACTCTCCTGTTTTAATATCAACAGCTATTATTTTGTACCCTTTTACTTCTTTTCTTCTTGTTTGTCCTGTTATTTCACACATAACTTTAATTTTTTGTTTTATTAGTTAATTAAATATTTTATAGGAATAAAATAAGAAGAAGAGGCATCAGTGCTAAGGTTTAAAACAGCTTCTTTTTCAAACCAATCTTCTTCCATCAACTCTTGTACTTCAGGCCATTCTACTAATGTATAACTATCTTTAATCATCAATAAAGCATTATTAATGCTAGTCATTGTGTTTGTTTCACTTTTAAAGCACTCAAATGTTGCTTGTCCTATTGTTTCTAAGAAATCTTTCATTGTTTACTTTATTTTGATTAATATTTTTATATTAAACTCCGTATCAATAGGAGTTTCCGCACAATTAGTCTATATAGTGGTTTGTCATAATAAATTATGAACTACCATATAAACTATACGATACAAGTTTTATATTACTTGTAAAGGCTAAATAAATGAAATCATATCTCCGCTTTTAAAGGTTATATTACTAATCACCTGTTATATGTTAACCGGTTCAGGAGCTGTGCATTGTTTCTGTGCCACAAAATGGTAGCTATCTCCATTTGCTTCAGATGTAACCTTCCTCTAATGCAACATTAGACTTATGCATGTTTTGATTTATTAGCTGCCTACAATTACAGATAGAGGACTGGTCTTAACCACATTTCAATACTTGTAATTGTAGTATCATTACCTTAATTAAAGGTATGAGTATAAATGTATTTTATAAAATGCCCGTCTTTCCGAGCTGTCACCTTACAAAGCATATCCACCAATGGATACCTAACTACCTGTTTTGGCTATTATGAAGCTATCGACACTTCAATACTATAAGGATTTGAGGAATCGAACCTCTCTTATTTTCATAATTAAATTTTTCATAGATTTTTTAATTATGTTTTTAATATGTTTATTCTTAAATTTTTCATACGTCGGATGTTGTTTAGGCTTATATCCGAAACATTTTATTCGTTTTATTTTTTTAAATAGTTTATGTTGTACATAATAGTAGTCACTAAATGCTAAACCTTCCTAAACAGACCATTTTGCATCTGTATGGTCAAGTACTTTCCACATTATGAGTGAATCTTTATGTTCATATCTTGGTTTCATAAATAGTTTTATACTTTAATTAATTCTAATGCTTCATATAATCCTTTTTCAAGAGCTTCTTCATATTTATTAAATTCAGGTTCATTATGAGATAAAGTAAAGTATTCTCCTATATGTAATATTCTATAATAGAATATTTTATAAGGAGTAGCAGATGATATAGAAATGTCAATATGAATATTATGTTTTTCTCTTAACCATTTTTGAAGTAATGATTGTGTTGGTATTGTGCATGAAAATGGTATTCTTTTATAAAAAGGGTGGCTATCAATATGCCTGTTAGACATAGAAGAATCCATTCTATATCCGGCATATTGATTCGCTTGTTCTCCATCATTCCACATTGCGCATTCCCAATCAAAACCTTTCTCTTTAGCTAATTTAGCTGTTTTGAATGTTATTAGTTGTTCTTTCATTATATTAAAAGTTTATAATTGATAATCATGTTTTGAGGCAATTGTTCTTAGTTCTTCTGCTTTTTCTTGAAAATCATCATCAGAATACGCATGAGATTTATTATATTGTTCTCTCTGTAAATTTTCAAATTTCATACCTTCAATTTCAGCTTGTATTGCTAAAACTCCTGCTAATCTTTTTACATCATATTCATTCATAATATTAAAATTTTAATTTAATTAGCTTCAATTAAATCTTCAGGTCTAATTCTAAAAACATCATAGTTACCTAAAAATGGCATATCTTCGTTTGTTTTTCTACAAGTAATCGTAACAGTTCCATCCTCTTCTTCTTCATATGAAATAGGACTATATCTGTTATTTATATCATCTTCAATTTGTCCCATTCTATAACTTTTCCATGGTACTATCTCTTGAGCTACTCTTCTAACATTTTCTGGTCTTTCTGCTAACCAATCTTCCCATCCTTGTTTTTGCTCTGTTGTTAATCTCATTTTATTTAATTTAACATCTTTTATTTGAATATTAATAATTATTGTAATCTAATCTCATTATGTCGTCTAACATTTCAGATAGATTGTTTTTTAGTTTCTCCGCTTATGTATATTTTTGTGATTTGTATAAATGCATCATTCTATCAACTTCAAAAATCATAATATTTAAATTAGTTAGTAATGATATAGTTATTAAAATATTAATCAATTTAAGCAAGAAGATATGTTCTCAAAATATCCTTTACTTATTTTTATACTGTTAAGTTATTTTACCATTATTAATAATTGTTTTTGAGAAGCAACTTTCATAATGTTAGGTAAAATACACGCAACTACCTTAACTCTGACCCTTATTCGACATCTCATCGAATTAGCAGATTGATTAATATATATGCATATAAACATATTTGTTTATTAGCACCCTCTTGTCTTCCAACACATAGTGAGTAAGATAAGTAGGGTCACGCAATTAAATTAATTGCTTGCTGAGAACTCATTTGTGTTGTAATAGATTCATGTACTATTCTTTTTGACACTTCTTTCTCAAGGAAGCAACACATCCAACATTACTGCTGGCATCTTTATGTAAAATATAATTAAAGCTGTAACATATTTCATTTACAATTTAAATGCGAAGGATAACCTGTAGTCACTTTCCTTACATACTTTAATAGACCTACAGACCTAATCTGTTTCTTTTTACAAAGGTATTCAATGTTTAACCTTATATTTATGTAATTATCTTATTTCTTTAAAATAGTAGCAACGAACTACAACTGACCGCAGTTCGCTCTACTATTAGTTATTTCCATCCTCAACAACTCTTCTGAGTTTAAAACACCAAGATGGTTTTGCCTACTTAAAGGCGGCTGATAAAATACTTATAAGTTTGATTTTTTATCTTCTAAGTATTTTACTATTTCTTCTGCTTTCATTAAAGCATATGTTCTCTGTTGTGTAAATGTTCCTGCAGTTTGAGGTAATGGTAATTCTATTATTGAATCATCTGTTTCAAAATCATCCTCTTTTCTTTGGATTGCATCAGCAATCTTGTATACTAGTTTTATATTCATGTGCTATTACATTAAACTCCAATGAGCTTATAGTGTACATAAAACAGAACTTCTTTATTGCTCTGCTTTCTGATGTTGCATAAACAACATCTGATATTTCTGTACCAAATACTTTCGCTTTAACTTCGTATATTTTCATGACTGTATAGTTTAAATTAATAAAAACTCTCACTCTATTTGTTTATTTATGAACTTCTTCAAATACTGATGAGTGGGAGTAGGAATTACCACTAAACTATTAGAATAGCTTAGATGATAATATTGTTAAAAACCCTCACTTAAGAATAGATTGATAAATCATCTACTACCAGGGAAAGTGAGGGTATATATTATTACTTGAAAGGTCACTACTCTTTCACCAGTGTAATAATACTATTTTTCTTGCATACTTTGTTCTAGTTTTGTAATCCAATCTATGTTACCTTCGTACCATCTTTGAAAGGTCATATCTATATCTTTAGGTAATACTGCCAAAGCGTTTCCATTATAAAAAGCTCTATAAAGAGCATTTTTTAATTTGTTTTTTGCTCCTCTCACTTTTATTTCTTTTGTTGTGCTCATTTCTTTAATATTTAGTTAGTATTGCTTCGATTAGTTAAATCATTTCCTCCTAGCTTTTAATAGGTAAAACTAATCCTTCTGGTTTTACATAATACTTGAATACTTTATCAAGCTGTTTTACATCTTTTAAAATATAATAATAACACTCATCATTTCCTTCAGTATAATGTAATTCTCTTTTTTCAGCTTCTTTCTTTTCTATGCCTATACGAATAACATCTATGTAAAATCGTTTGGGCTTAAGTGGTAATTTTATAATTTGTGAACTATTAATTAATTGAAAACCTTTATTGTCAATATATACACTTCCAGCAAAAGCATCCCATTCTTTTTCTCCCTGCCAAGTAATAGCATCTAAGAAGTATGGTTTTCCATCTTCATCCTCTTTAAACACAGAACTTAATCTATTATTTTGAAAACATTGTTCTCCAATGTGCATTTCTGAGACATCATTCCATTCTTCATCAATTCCTGTTATATCACAGAGTGGTTCTTGTAAGCAAAGCTTTTTAACTGCTTCTGAGATTGCTCTTGCTGTGTATGGAGCAGAGCCACCACTTTGTCCACTTTCATTAAATTTAGTCACTAATGCAAGTATTTCTTTTTCAAAGGGAGCTATTATTGCTTCTTTAACTGTTTTGTTAAGTATTTCAAACTCTCTTACTGCTCATTTATTTAAATATTTCATTGTTTTATATTTGTATTATTATTAGAATATATTTTTAGTTTGTTGTTTTTATTACTTTCATTACTTTATTTATATCTCTTTTATACGTTTATTCCTAATATGTTATAAAAATGTAGATACAAACTTTAAGATTTACTGTAAGAGTTTGTGTTGGAGTATCAACTATCTCTTAGGAGAGGATTGGTTGGTGTGGTGGGGTTGGGTGATGATGATTCATTAGAGGTGGAGCTCTGCCACTCCACCACCCACAATCCCAACAACTATTTTTTCAACCCCACTTCCTACTATTCCTTCTTTTCTTTTCTCTCTACTACTTAGCTTGTACTTATATTAGTTAAAGCTAGAGTAATAGCAAATAATCTTTTTATAACTCCACCACCAACCTCAATCACATTCATTCTTTCAATCCTCATCCCCTCAACAACTATGTTCCTTGTATTGAGTTTGAGTTGTTGTCATCATCGTAATAAAAAGACCAGACTATAAGAGCTGCTCCAACAATAATATCAATAGTTGCCATAGCTATTGAATACTTATATGTAAAGGCTGCCACTATGAACTCAGCAACCCCCCAAACTAATAGAACTTTCCGCATAGCTAATCCTCCTTATTTATAATAACTGGAACAAGAACTCCCGTTGCTATTAGCATTGCTACTCCTAAATAGAAGTAGTGCCCATTAAAACATACTATAGCAGCAATTAAGAAAAAGATTGCTACCAATAACACTGCAATTTGTGTACTATTCATAATTTATTTATTTAAGAAAGCCAAGCTATCCAACCCCTTTTGATTATCGGGTAGGACTTTGTACTTAAGTTGCCTCACAAGCTATTGTGTGGATACTTGACTTTGTGGTTACTGTTTATAAAACTGCTATTGTTGAAGAGCAGCAGCTATTACTCTACATAAAAAATATACATGACATGCTGGTATAAAATAGAACCCTAAATTAATAGGGTTCCAATAAGATTAAGCAAGAGCTTTTTCAGCTTCAAGCTCGACCATTTTCATTAAGATAGCATCATTGATTTTGTCAAACTGTTCCGTTGAAATCGGTTTACGATTCTCAAACATTTCAATACGATGTGATGAACCTTTATGAGGAACTTTGTTATTATCTGCATCAAGATAATAAGTCTTTCCCTCAATTAATTCATGAACATCAAATGAGAAACAATTGCCAATATCTTCGCCTAACGCATCAGCTTGGTCAGATGAAAGAGTTACTTCTTCCATTTCAAGCTTGCCGATAGGTGCAATCTGTGCAACAAACTCTTTGTTGAAGTCGTCGTAATTACTGCGAGCAACTTCAAGAGCCTTTTCAGACATAGGAACGATAGTTACTAATTTGCCTTTAACTGTGCTGATTACTTTTGGTTCTTGTAATTCCATGATATCATATATTTTACAATATTGCCTACTCTTTTTCCGATTTTCGGCATATTCGGTCGAATCTGTCCATACCCCCGTATGGTTTCACATCCACAATATAGACACGGTCTATCAAGAGGTGGTTCTCGTTCATAACGATTTTTTTAAAATTTTTTAAAATAGTTTAAGACTCCACCCTACTCCCAACAAAACCTAACTAAAATACAACGCCTACTTACATTTTCAGGCTCTAGGAAAGATAAGATAAGAAACTCACGCCCGAAAACCATATCGGACTTAGTGAAGTATTTCTTCCATTCTCCCAACTCTTGATTTTTCTTATACTACTTGACTAGGTGGCTTCTTCCAAAGACCAGTGAATTGCCGACGACATAAGTAAAATATCTTATCCTTCCTACCGCATGAATGTGCTATTCCGATAAGTTAATAACTTATTCGGCTGTTTTCTGACTATAGAGTCTAGTCTCACTTGAGTGCTTTTTTACGTTAAGAAAACGTTATAGAGTAGGATTAACTGCAAAATTGCGTACCATCTAATTTTACCTACTGGCTGTATTATAGGTAATAATTTGATGGTTGATTAACTGTACTTTTTTAAACCTTTCTGATTTAGAAATAAAAAAATTCTTAGTCTATACTTATATGTACTCATTCTCAACTATTTTTCCAAAACTCATTTTTTAAATCCAAAAAAAAATCCTAACTTAGCAGAAGTAATTTTTTTATTTTTGTTACGGTTTAGAATGTTTATATTTATAGAAACAAACCCTGACGGTAATGTATTAATAGGAAACATAAATATAAATGATTAAAACGATTTTTTTATGAAAGGAGAAATTTTAATAAAGAATGAGAGTAGTGGAGAAGAAGTAATAACAGAGTTTCTTTTTAAGAAAGATGACGTCAGAAGTTGTTATAGAACAAAACATGGTATAGCAATTTACCTATTCGGGCAAGGTGAATATACATTAGAACAGGATGCAGAATTATACGAACAACTTAAAGTGGCATTAAATGGCTGACGTAAAGACTTCATTTAATAGAAGAGAAATAAGAATCTTATCTGAGTTGATGAAAGTAACTAGAGAAGACATCAATGGGATAAAGGTTTATTTGGAGAGAGATGGAGTAGAATTAGAAGCTTTAGATGCATTGTATTTCAAAATTATTGGATTAGATGCTAAAGCACATAAAAAGTATTAATTTAATTTTTATATATAATGGGGTTAAGTTTAAAAGGTGCTTTCTTAGAAGAAGGTACTGAACAGATGTTTACAGTAGAAAAAAGAAAGAAAGTGATTGGTGGCACTAGAGGTCTTAATTTTGATAATAAGATACATCAGTATACAATGAATGGAGTTGTTCTGTTAAGTGCTACATCTATAATAAGTAGATTTACTAAACCATTTGAAGCAGTTTCAATATCTCGATTTGTAGCAGCCAAGAATAAAAAGGCTGATAAAAAGTATATGAATAATGATGTTAAGGTTAGAAGATATTGGAAGGTTAAAGGAGAAAGAGCAAGTGCTTTAGGAACTAGTGGTCATGCTTTCTGTGAAATGCAGTGGCTTAATCCTGAGGATGCTGTTCCTATTCATGAGGTTGAAAGGAATGCAAAGAAGCTGATGGATAAATTAAAGGCTAATTTTTATATAATGAATATGGAAGTTAATAGAGGTAATGATAAATACAAAATTGGCTATACTATTGATATTGAGTTACAGTCTAAGAAGACTGGGGATTATATACTTGGAGACTTTAAGTTTTCAGGTAATTTTACTGCTGGTCAGTATAAGAAGTCAAAAGGGAGACAAGCTAACTATATGAGTGCTCCTTTTAGAGATTTAGGATATAGAGTTGTTCCGGAAGATAAGGGTTATATACAGTTGAATATGTATAAAAGATTCTTTGAAATTGATACTGGAATAAAGGTTGCTAAGTCATTATTATTTCACATTGATGGTCTCGGAAGTGAGAACTATTATGGAGATGCTGGCTATAAGGTTTATGTAGTACCTGATTTGACTGAACAAGTAGATGTCATATTAAAACCACATGAGAATATTAAGTATGATATATTAAAAAAGCTGTGATAAAATCACCTATATTTAGACAGATAATAACAGACGTTGCAATAGAGATGCAGAACGTGTTTGGATTTTTGCTGTCTGAAAAGGAGATGTTAGAAGAATATACTAACTATCACAAAGTAGCTAAAAAGCTAATGAGTCTAGGAAAGGGAAATTTCTTAGAAACATATATTAAGAGAATAGAATACCCCGTAATGGGGTATTTTTATTTTAAGAGAGGTAGTGCAAGACGCTATGTTGAGAAGAAAGTTGATAGAGGGTTTAATAGAAACGAAGCTATTAAAGCAGCAAGGGAGTTAAAGAAGAAAGGATGGTACCATATAAGATGGACACTAGAAGAGGGACATATATTCTATAATCAAAATACTGGAAAGTTCTATCCATTGAAGAGAGATGTAATAGTTGGTACTATGTCAGCATACTTATACTTTGCTAAGATATGCAGGACTGATTATGTTGATTATAATATACCTGTATTTCTGGGGGAAAACATAGTTGATGTTACAGTTAGATGTGGCAGTGTCTATGTTTATAATAAGAGAGGAGTGTTAGTAAATGAGTTTGAAACGATTGCAGATGCTTATGATAGTATCTATCTTAATAATAGATATTTATTACAAGTTCTACTATATAATAGTGATAACCCACATGACCCAAGATTTATAAGGGGTAATTATTGGTTCTTAGATAATGAGAGACATAAGTTTAGAGATTTTAAACACACAACTGCAATAATACGTTATAGCGAAGTATTTGATTTATTGGATGCTAAGACTGGTGAAGTTGTTATAGAAAGAATTGGTACAGCTTCTGACCTTGTAGAGTTTTTTAGGTCAGAGGGTAAATGTACGCCTTGTAAGACAGGGTATATATTTAGACAATATAGGAATGGAGACCCAATGTATGGATACAAAATCAGAAAGAGTTTTATTCAGCTTAGTAAATGGTAAGCGAAACTCTATTAATAGAAGAATTGCTGAATATATAAGTCATAGCAAGATTAAGTATAAGAGAGATACTAATTTATACTTAATATTTGCTGAGTCAGAAGAAAGAGAATTGCCTTATACTGTATATATAGGAAAAACTGTTAATACAATAATGACTAGATATAAGCAACATTTATACTCTGTCAGAAAATGCATAGATGGAAGTCATAAATGGAGCAGTAAATATAGATGGATGGCTAATGTTATAAGTAATGAGGTAGACTTAAGAGTTATTAGTCTAGGTAAAGTACCTAAGAATAGAGCATACGAATTTGAAAAAGAGTGGATTACATTTTTTAAAGATAATGATTTTAATGTAATAAATAGAGATAATAATAAGTATTATGAATATAATGTATTTGATATATGATTGAATTATTTGAACTTGGTGAGAATGGATTAGTTAAGTTCTCTCCAGAAGCTATAGCTATAAAAGAGTTTAAAGCTATCTATGACGCAGACACTAGTATTAGTAAATCTAAATCATGGCTTAAATTGACGGCTGCTTTTTTCATTGCAAGTGTTACATTTAAGAATCCGTATAAAGGATATGATAGGGATGAGAGGATAGAGTTGGTAGCTAAGGATATTCTGAACAAAGATTATGAAGATGTTGTTAATGACAACTTATTGATGGAAGCTGCTGCTAAAGTGTATGAAATAGAAGAAACATCATTGGCTAAGTCCTCACTAAGGTCGGCATTAAAAGGGTTGTCCAAACTGAGGGTTTATATAGATGATGCAGACTTAACAGAAACTGATACAGCAGGTAAACTTATACATGACGCTAAGAAGTATCAAAGTATTATAAAGGATATGGTAGAAACTACTAAAGCTATTGATGCTGCTTTGAAAGAAGTCAGAAAAGAAGAAGAAGGAGACGAGAATAGACTTAGAGGAGGAGGAGTTGATGAATACGACCTTTAATGAGCTCATCAACAATAGTAGTGTTTTAGATTTTCCTTATAATAGTAACTTTGATATTAAAGATGATTCTGTTGGTTTAAACTTTAATCATAAGCTAAGAGATTTTGAAGAGTTTACAACATCAGCTCAGCATTTCAATGAGTTTAATAGATATACCATGTATCCACCTAATAGGCATCCTCGTTCTAGATTTATGATGTTTTGGAAAGAAGAAAAGAGAAGATGCATTGAAGGATATAATATAGGAAGAGATTGGATACCGGGATACTTTTACTACTATTTGAATTATCAACGAGTAGAAAAAACTATATATAAAGAGAAAGATTTACCTAAGTTATTGATGGGAGAGAAGGTTCGAGGAGAACGTATTGAGTCTTTTCCAGTAGCTTGGGATTATGACTACTACTATTTTCATTATTTAGAAGAAGCTGAGAAGCAAGGAAAACATGGTAGTGTTTTAAAGAGTAGGGGTAAAGGATATTCTTATAAAGGAGCTAGTATGGTTAATAGAAATTTCTTCTTGATACCATTAAGTAAGTCTTATGTAATAGCTGACGAAGCTAGTTTCTTAACTGGAACAGATGGTATTTTAAGTAGGGCTTATGACTCTAAGGAGTTTGTAAACCAGAATACTGCTTTTGCTAAGTATAGTCATAAAAAGAATAAACCAGTTAATTATAGAGCTTCCAAGATAATGTATGATTCTTTTGGTAAGCAACTAGAACTTGGATATAAGAGTGAAGTTATTGGAATTTCACTTAAAGGAAATATTGATAGAGCTCGTGGTAAGAGGGGCAAGCTAATCTTGTGGGAAGAGTCTGGTAAATTTCCAGACTTATTACAAGCATGGCAAGTAGCTAGAGAAAGTGTTGAACAAGATGGAGTTGTGTTTGGTTTAATGGTTGCTTTTGGTACATCTGGTTCAGACCAGAAATCTTTTAGAAACCTAAGAGAGATGTTCACTAAACCAAAACCTTACGGAATACTTGGAGTGCCTAATATATGGAGTAAGAAGGCAAGGCTTAAAGAAGTATCATTTTTTGTTCCTAGCTATGTTAATCTTAATGGATTAATGGATACTAGTGGAAATTCAGATATAAGTAAAGGAAAGAAGATAGAAGAACACGGTATAGAAGTTATGAGAGAGGCTAGAGCAGAACCTGCTTCTATAACACAAAGAAAGATGGAAAGACCTATATATCCAGAAGATGCCTTGTTGAGGAAAGGAACTAATCCATTTCCTACTAATTTACTAAGAACTGTTTTAGCTTCTTTGGAGTTGGAACAAGAATCTTTAGATAGTAGGTATGTTGGAAGAATGGGAGTTGATGGGGATGGAAACGTTGTCTTTTTGGAAACAGATACTGCTATACCAGTAGAGGAATTTCCGCATGATAGCACAATAGATAATTCTGGAGCTATTGTTATAGTAGCTAAGCCAGCAAAAAAGAATGGCAAGCCTATTCCTGGAATATATATAGCAGGAGCTGACCCCTACGACCAAGATAAAAGTACTACTGAAAGTTTAGGTTCAGCATTTATAATGAATAGTGTTACTGGAGAAGTTGTAGCTGAGTACACAGGAAGACCTGATAGAGCTGATGACTACTGGGAACAGCTTAGGTTGCTTTTACTGTATTATGATGCTAAACTCAATTATGAAAATGATTTAATTGGATTTAGGAATCATGTTGTTAGTAAAGGTAGCGGTTATTTACTAGTAGAAACACCATCAGTTATCTTAAGTGTGTTGAATGTAACTAAGGTTGAAAGACCTACAGGTACACATGCAACAGAAAAGACTAATAGGTATGCTAGAACACTTTCAGATTTGTACTTAAAGGAGAAACTAGATGAAGATAGTGAGCTTACATATGCTCATACAATAAAATTTAAGGCACTGATTCAAGAGTTCTTAGATTGGGATATAGATGGGAACTATGATAGAGTTAGTGCATTTGGAATGTTAATGATTTTATATGAAGAATATAAAGATAAAGGTATAAAAGGCTATAGTGAAGATAAAGATAATGATGCTTTCAACGATAAAGTGTGGGATGAGTTAATGACTTGATAATGTATTACAATTTTTATTAGTAAAAAATTATTTAATTTACTGTATGAATAATAAATTTCCCGTACAGAAAGTATCTTCATCCTTAAAGACAAAGAGGTGGTTTCAAGATAGCGTTATATATGGAGTAGATATAGCATTGAATGAAGAAAATAGTATAAAGCCTAGTGTAGAGACTATTATTGCTAATTACAAGATATATAATGGGGAGAGAGATACTGAGGATATGAAAGATAATTTTGACCCAATTAGTAATCTTACAGAGACTTATAAACCAGTTTTTAAAACCTTTTCGACTATTACTGATAGGATTAATGAATTGGTTGGTGAGTATAATGCTAGAGGGTTTGATTATGTGTTAGCAGCATTAGATAGAGATGCTGTAAATGACAAGATAAGAGAAAATAAAGAGAGAATAACTAAGGAGATAAATGAATTAGTTATGAATGAAGATATACAAGATGAAGATGCTGTAAAGCAGAAGTTAGAGGATATTGTTAATTTTAGATTTATGAGTAAAGCTGAGGTTACTGGTAATAAAGTTTTGAACTATTATAAAACCGCAAATAGAGTTAGATATAAAGAAATAGAAGGATTTAGAAATGCTTTGATAACGGCTGTTGTTGCTTTTGATGTTTATATTGAAGGCAATAAGCTTAAGGTAGATTTGTTTAGTTCTGATGAAATCTTTGCTGTCCGGAATGGTAACAGTAATGATTTAAGAGATTCTGAGATTATTGCTGTAGTTAAATATTATCCTAAGGGAAAAATAATTGACAGGTGGGGTGAAAGCTTCACTAAAAAAGATTTGAAGAAGCTTTTAGCTGATGACTTTAATTTATTTAATGCTAAAGTAGATGCACAGAGAAACTTAGTGTTTAAAAATATGGAGGAGCTTAATGCATATACTGACAATCTTAATAATGCTGGAGGAATTAATAATGTTGTTGATTCTAATGGTAATGTTAGAGTTATTATGCTTAAGTGGCTTGGATATAGAAAAATGTTTAAGCGTAAATATTATGACAGTAATGGAGATACTCAATATGATTATGTTAGTGAAAACTATAAAGCGGATACTGACAAAGGAGAAGTATTGACAGCAAGATGGTTTCCTGAGTGGCACAAAGGAGTGTTAGTTGGAGGAGACATAGTAATTGATGTTGGAGTAGCACCTTATCAATATAGAGACGTTAAGAATCCAATAATTAATAAACCTGGATTAGTTGGTGGTTATTTTAATGTAGGTAATCAGAAAGCTAAGTCTGTTGTTGATTTAGTTAGCCCTTATTTGTATTTTAGAGATATGCTATTTGCAAGAATAGAAGATATATTGTCTAAGAATATGGGTAAAATTGTTGAGTTGGATTTGGCTAGAAAGCCTTCTACTTGGTCTGTTAAAAAAGTTTTATACTATGTAAAAAGATATAGTATAATGGTTGTAAACTCTTTTAATGAATCTGATAAAGGTAGAAGTAAAGGTAAAATAGCAGGACAGTATCCACAAAGAAGTGGAACTTTAGATTTAGAATTAGGTGCTAGTATTGGTTATTTAACAAATCTATTAACTTTAGTAGATGATATGATTGCTAAAGTTACTGGAGTAACTCCACAAAGACTTGGGGCAATACAGAGTAGAGAATTAGTTGGAAATGTAGAAAGAAGTAGAGTTCAAAGTTCATTAATAACTGAAATATGGTTTTTAAGGTATGAACAAATAATATTAGACTTGTATGAAACAATAATTGAAGTCTCTAAAAGAGCAGTTGACGTTGATGATAGATTACAGTTTGTATTAGATGATTTTTCATATTCAATATTATCTGATGGTATTAGTGCTTTTAAAAATTCTTCTTATGGACTATTTCCAGTGAACTCTCATAAATATGATAAGTTAAAGGGTATTTTAGAAGAGATGGCAGTAAATGCCGTTCCTAATGGACAAATGTCTATGGAACAATTTATTGCGTTGTATGATAGTAATTCAATGCCCGAAATGGTTGATAAACAGTATAGCATAGCCAAAGAAAATGATAGAAAAAGAGAAGCCTTAGAGAAAGCTAAAAGAGAAGCTAGACTACAAGAAATACAGTTGCAACATCAATATGATGATTATGTTAGAGATATGGAAGCTAAGTTTGATAAAGAACTTGAAGGAATAAAAGGAGATTATAAAGTACTTGTAGAAAGTATGAAATTGCAAGATGGTGCATTGAAAGATAGCATGCAACATGAGTTAGAGATTAATAGAACTAAAATGGAAAATGAATTTAATCAGAAGAAACTAGACTTAGAGAGGGAGCTTAATTCTCAATCTAATTCGGATAGCGGTCAGAAATGACCAAAAATGCTCTGATTTTACTTAAAAAGTCCATTTTTTGCACTTTTTCATAGATTCTGTAATATTTTTTTGCTCGCTTTACTAAACATAGAGCAAGTTTTTACGTTTCTAAAAAGTGTATTTTAATAACTTTTTTTAATATAACTATATGCCACTAACGAAAGAAGATATTGAAGCATTAAAACTTGAGAGTAGAGATGATATCAATGTTGAAGAAGAAGCTAAAAAAAGAGAAGAAGAAGCTAAGAAAAAAGAGGAAGATAAGAAAGCTGTAAAAGGAGAGAAAGATAAAAAAGAACCCAAAGAAGATAAAGAGAAATTAGCCACACAAAAAAGATTGGCTGATTACTATTACAATGTTTTAAAAGAAGATAATGTACTAGAGGATGGTCTAGAAGTAAACAACATGAAAGAATTAAATGAAGCTATAGAAAAATCCAAAGACCAGTCCATTTCTGAGTATCTTAATCAGATGCCAGAAGATATACGAAAAGCTGTAGAGTCTTACAATAAAGGTATTGATTACACTAAGATTCAAAAACATGATGCTGCTTTGACTGAATACTCTAAAATAAGTGAGGATTCTTTAAAAGAAGATAAAGAGCTAGCTTTAGAATTAATTAGAAAGTCTTTAAAGAATAGTGAAGATGATGAAGAATATATAAAAAACAGATTAAGTGTTATTGAAGATAGCGATACTTATTTTATAGAAGGTAAAAGAGCACTACGATTATTAGTTAATCGTGAAAAAACTATTAAGAACTCTAAAGAGCAAGAAGAGTTATTAAAAGCTAGAGCTTTAGAAGAACAAGCAGAAGGATATAGAACTAGTATTAGAGAAACAATAGAAGATAAAGATAAGCTGTGGGGTATGGCTCCTACTAAAGAGGAAAAAGCAAAAGTATTGATGGCAATGTTACAGCCTGATGTTTTTAGAAAAAAATATAAAAACTTAACACCCTTTGAAGAATTGACAGCTAAGCCAGAAGTGTTGACACAGATATATTATATGTATGTTAAAGGTGCATTTGGAAAAGATGGTAAATTAGATTTTATAACATCCGAAGCTAAGACTAAGGCTGTTAATGAAATAGATGCTCTTATAAATAAAGCAAGTAAAGCATCATTCAATAATGCTACTGATAATGATTCAGTAGATGGTTTAAGTATCATGGAAAATTTAGCCATGAACTTAAAACCAAGATAATAAACTATAATTAAATGAGTAACGTAAATTTTAGAACAGACGGAAAATTATTTTCTCCTGCACCTGATTGGACTGGGTATACAGACAAACGCCATTTAGCAACTATTAGACAAATTGCACCTAAATATGGTTCAGATATTTTAACTTATATTGGTTCTGTTAATAGTTCTGGTATGGCATACGAAGAATATTTGAGAATGGTTACTAAAGTTAACTATAAAGACACAGATGACCCTATCAATTATATGGTTTATGGAGAAGGTAGACAATTTGCACGATTAATCAAAGTAATTTCAGATGATGCAAATAGAATAGGATACAACAAAGCTCACTTTACGATGGTATTTGATGCTCCATTATTTAGTGAAGTACATATTATCGTAGGAAACTCTGATAGATATCGAGTTCGTATTGAGGATGATGGAAGATTAGCTTATGGTGGTCACGCTTATGATTGTACAGTATTTGGTCCAAATAATGCATTTGTTCCAGCAACAGAAATGTTAGCAGGTTCAACATGGACTAAAGAAGGAGCTCCAACTCCCATGTATAACTCAGATAAAGGTGCTAAAACTAGTTATACTAGTCCGTACGCAATTACTTATACTTGGTCTAGTGTCTCTGTAGAAGATGAAGTTCCTGGAAACTTAAAACATCGTCCAGTAGCATTTGCTTGGTTAGATGAAAATGGAAACAAATTAACTACTTGGGAGTTATACCGAACATGGTCTAATGATGTTGAATTTAGATTACTTAAAAATAAAACATTAGTCTGGGGTCGTTCTAATATGAATGAAGCTGGAGGATATGATGATGTTGATAATCGTTCAGGTATTGAAATCGTTGAAGGAGCAGGTTCTATGGAACAAATAGAACGAGGTAATGTTGTATATTATAATACTTTTGATATTGATGAGTTTGGAGAACATCTTTTAAAATTAAGAGTAGGTAAAAACCAATCAGATAAGATGCATTATGTTGTATCTACTGGTACTTATGGTTTGATTCAAGCACATAATTCTATTGCAGAAAAAGCTGCTGCTTGGGAAAAAATTGACAATAAATCAATCTTTGGCTCTGCTATGGATATGGGGTTTGGTAATCGTTTTACACGCTATCTACATCCGGGTGGTTTCTACATCGACTTTAGATTAGAACCCTTATTTGATGACCAATATAGAACTCCAATTGACCATCCTGATGGAGGAAAAGCAAGAAGTTATGAATATCATGTAACAGACTTAGGAGATACGCAAGGTGAAGCTTCTGTTGAACTTAACTATGTTAATACAATGGCTGATAATTTAGTTGTTGTTGAAGGTATGCGTAGTCCTTACTCTCCTACTGGAGCTAAAGTAACATATAAAGCTACATCAACAAAAGATAGTTGGGCAGAAAGACGTATGAGTCACTTTATGTTAGTGTTAAAAAATCCTAGAAATAGCTTAATTTACAGACCTAATATTTTATATTAATACAAATTAAATAATTAACTATAATGAGTATATTGAGAGCAGAGAAGATTATCATTAAACCAGTGGAAGAAAATGTAGCCTCTTGGATACCGGAAGGTAAAGATGGAAGAGTTAGGTGGGAGAATACTTCTCAATCTTATGATGCCCCAAGAACTTCATATGGGGTAGCAGAAATTTTAACAAAGGAAGAACAAGCTGAACTAGAAAAAGAGATTGACAGTACTAGACCTAAGGGTTGGTTAAGTGTCTATGCTAAAACACCTGGAATATGGATAGGTAAAGGAAGATACAAGTTAGATATTCCAGCTGATGGGGTTACATTAAATTTAATGAATCCTATTGACTATATCAAGTATAAAATAGCTTTAATACTTACTAAAGACATTGCACCAAGTTATGAGCAAAGAGAAGAAAAGAAATATCTTTATTATATGGAATCTGAGTCTAATATAGAAAAGACTGAGGAAGCTAAGGTAGATAAATTGATGCTGGCTACAGAATACTTTACTAAAATAAAAGATAGTAAGGACAAGATGAGAAATCTATGGCTTATTATTAATAAAGGAGATACTAGTAAAGTTCCATTAGATGTTACTACTTCTATTTTAAAGACTAAAATATTTGAATATTTAAACACAAGAACCAGTATGTTCTTGAATATAGTAGAAGACCCTGATTATAAGTATAAGGTTCTTTATTTTAGAGCCTTAGAAACAGGTACTTTTGAAAAGAATGGTTTTGAAATTAGAGCTTCTTATAAAAATGGAAAAGTCATTGGTAATTCTATGACTGATTCTATTATCTTTATTAAAGATTTAGAAGCCGATAAAGAAAATCAACAAGAATTTGCTGTCTTTTTGGATAGAATAAAACAATAAATGGACGCAAATACGATGAAAGACCAATTGATTGCACGTCTACGAGGAACTAATTATGCAGTTCTCAACATAGATGATAGGGAAGCTTCAGACGTGCTATCTCGTGCAGAATTAGAGTTTGTAATGAGAAGATTTACAGCGGATTCTAATGTTAAGAAGAAAGGATTCGAAATAGACAGTAAAAGAAGATTAGATTTGAGTAATCTTTTAACTAGCCATATAACTTTTAAGAGAATCAAAACAAGTGGGGATGGAGATTTTATGATAGGTACTGAAGATAATGGAGCATTAAGAACACCAGATAAAGATTATCAACTGTTGTATAGTGGAGGAGCTACTCCTTATTCAGCTACTGATAACTTTGGTGTATTCGTAAGAATTCCGAATGAATGTTTATTCATTACTTCTGAATCTTGTAGTACCACTAGAGATAGTAGTATTAAAAATAATGTTCCAGTAAAGGTTGTTTCTTATGAAGATTATATAACTAAAATATATCACCCATATGAGAGTCCAGGCTACAATTTAGTTTGGAGAATGGATTCTGGTAATTGGACTCCTGCAGCTGAGTTGTCTCCAAGTACTGAAGAATCTGTAAAGAATCTGACTGGAGATAATGCAGATGCTTCTGGTAATCCTATTACAATAGCAACAGAGAGAAGTGTTCACTTAATTCCAGGAAAAGATTGGGTTGTTTCTAAGTATACAATACATTATGTTAAGAAACCTAGAAGAATATTAGTAGATACTATATCTCCTAATTTACAACAAAGTTCTGAACTTAATTCATCTGTACACGATGAGATTGTTGATGTTGCTGTTAGGCTATTTACAGCCGATAGAATACCAGAACAAGCTAAATATCAAGTAGCTGAAAAAGAGCAGAGAGAAGATGAATAAACAAATTCTATGAAATTTGATAATTTAATAATGAAAAAGCTAGATTTAATAGAGGATAAGTTGGATAAACAACTTCTTCTATTAGAAAAGCTTACTGTCAGACAGGAAACCTTAGAAGAAACAATTAAAGAGATTTCTGCTAATGCAAATGATAAATCAAAGATAGTAAAAGTAGTAGAAAGTATAAGCAGTATCACTAAGAATGGTAAAATAAAGAATACAAAAACAAAGAAAAATAAAGTAGAAGAAGATGTTAAGTAACGTCTATCTTCAACATATATTTAATTACAATTATGCATACTTCAAAAAATTATAAAAGAGTATTTGTAGCTAGAAATTGTGCTAGAACAGTTGGATTAACTTCCAGTAATGTAGCAGATAAATTAGCCTACGGTGAAATTGTTGCAGTAAATAAAGGTGGACAGTTAATTGATACTGCTGCTAAAGCAATAGCTGCTAAAGCTATTCGCTTTATGATAGGAACTAAAGATGGAAGTCCTATTGTTACAGACCTTATCTTTAAAAAAGATTTGTTGTCTGTAGAATCTAGTAAATATGTAGCTCGACAAGAAAAGAAAGTTATTATTGGTTATGATGGTGCTGCTAATAGCATTGATGTTATTTCTGGAAATGTGTATGCTGTAGAAGTAGACCATATTTATAGAGGAGCTTATAGTAAAGAACCATTTTCTACACGAGCTTCATACGAGTCTCCTTTAACTGGAGCTACTCAGTTCAATATTGCTCAAAATTTAGCACAGTTATTAGCTTATGATTACAGCATCTTTGATGAAACTGTACGAGTTAATATTATAAGTGACCAAGCAGGTGTTGCTGGTATGACTGGAGCTGAAGTTATTAATGGTAGCCCTTCAGTATCTTATACTGGTGGTACTGCTCCGGCAGTTGGAAATGCAGTAGTAGTTCCTGGTTTAACTGGTGGAATTCATAGAGATGAAGATAACTCTTTATATAAAGTAATCTATGTAGATGCTACTAACAGTGTTATTGAATTAGATAGACCTTATCAAAACAGAGACCAATCTGGATTAGCTGTTACTACAATAGCAGCTCCTGGAACTGGTGCTTATGGACTTACTTTAGAAGGAATGCCTATGGTAGTCAATTTTAAAGAAGCTTATTCTGTTATGGATTTTGATACTAGAATATTTGGTTTTGGTACAACTTTATTGCAAGCTAAAGGAGCAACTTTAGCACAAAATGAAGGCTTTGGTAGACATGAACCTGTAGCTAATGCAGAGTATTTGAATGGGGATGGAGAAGGTAGAAATATCTATCAAACTCAAGAGTTTCAAGCTCCTAATATTAATACTGATTCAGGAACTGGTTATAGTATGGTTAACATTAGATTTGACCATATGTCTAGTCCTAATATGATTAACAATCATAGTGTTCCAAAAGAAGTAGATGTTTATTTACAACGTGGTACTTATGCTGATATTGCAGCTGATGCTGCTGGTACTGCATTTGGTACTAACATTGAAACAGGTACTGGTTTAAGTGGTGTAGATGGCACTAGCTTTTTGAACGTTATAAATGCATTTGCTGTAAATGCTGGAGTATTAACAGCTACTGCTAATACTGTTGCTAATGGTGGCAAGGAAATAACTGCCGGAATTACTTTATTTAGTAATGGCATTGATGTTTAATATTAATATAGGGGGGTTTTAACAATCCCCCTTTTTTGTTTATATATGTTTAAATTCAATTTTGTAATAAATAAAGATAAAAATGTAGTCATAAAAGATGTGTCTATGATGTCAGACAAATTTCCACCAAAGATAGAAAGTATGGTGATGTCTATTTCAAGTGCTGGAATACCAGAGGGAGTTGTAGAAAATTTAGATATAGTAGAATATATGAGACTGCACAGAGTTAATAATGAGTTGTATATTATAAAGCCAGAAACCTTAGGATTGAATGCAGGAAGTAATATACTTGACGGTACATACAGAGTTACAATAAAAATTAATAACACTTTAGAATACAAAGATACTTTCGTATACTTAGATGAGTTGGCTGGAAAAATAACAGTTCTGATGGATAGTATTGATACAGATATAGATATAGAAGATAATACGATATTTACAGATAATATACCATATGATGTTAAACATTCTAAGATTTATTATATTATAGCTGTCTACTTTAAACTTTTAACATTATTAAGGGATAATTCAAAGGTTGCTGAAGTTAATGACTTAATAGACAAGCTACAAAGATTATTACTGATAGTTACATGAGTTTAATTAATATTAGTAAAGAAATGTTTGATAATGGAGTATTTGTATTTGATAATGGAAACTATATCTTTATAGAGGAAATTCAATACTCTGGAGATGGTATCTATTGGGAAGATACATTTAATCCAAACAGTCATACAGACCCAAGAGACCCGACTAATACATTAGACGGGCATAAATGGAGACGAGTTCGTCATGCTGGAGATGGAAACTATCAAGTAGCTGAATATATAGTGGCTGAAGACGGAAAGACTCCTGTATTTAGAATAAATAGTAATAATTTGGAGTATAAATATAGTGGAGCAGATGATTCCACATATGTTGTTATTTCTCCAATGAGTGCTTTAAAAGGAATTAAAGGAGATAAAGGAGACACAGGAGAAGGATGGAATATTGATGTTGTTAGTTACTGGTTAGAGAAGCCAGATTGT